>ENA-ORXF01001758-ORXF01001758.1-marine-metagenome-genome-assembly--contig:-NODE-1758-length-13678-cov-4.061245_pt1 | contig 13678 bp, 16 predicted proteins | sample MGYA00237864_ERZ511476 | MGnify/ENA primary metagenome ERZ511476 (study PRJEB26306, sample SAMN06343908) | marine metagenome | isolation source: coastal waters | place: Atlantic Ocean: West Antarctic... | reverse complement strand
GAGGGTGGATTAACTCAAGAGGAAGTTGAGCACGCTCAAACACATGGCTACACTGGGCTAAGTTTAGGGCCACGTATACTTCGCACAGAAACAGCACCTATAGCAGCCTTAACTTTGCTGCAATATTTTTGGGGCGACCTTTAACGCACGCTAACTGAGACATAAAACGGATGACTATACGCCTAGGCATTGTTATGGATCCAATCCATCACATCAACTACAAAAAAGACAGCTCCTTAGCGATGCTTTGGGCCGCCCAAGATCTAGGCTGGCAATTGTTTTATATGGAACCACAACACTTGTATGCCGAACAAGGCGTTGCTATGGCGCTGATGTCTCAGCTCAGGGTTATGCGTGAGCCGCATCATTTTTACGATCTAGACCCACCACAGGCACTACCCTTAGGCGACCTAGACGTTATTTTAATGCGCAAAGACCCTCCTTTTGATAGCCAATTTTTGCACACCACCTACCTACTCAGCCAAGCTGAAGATGCTGGGGCTTTGATTATCAATAAACCCCAAAGCCTGCGTGATTGTAACGAAAAGTTATTTGCCACGCAGTTCCCAGAATGCTGTCCAGAGGTGCTTGTCGCTAGCGATGCCAAAGTACTCAAGGCCTTTCATGCACACCATGAAGATGTTATTTTTAAACCCCTTGACGGTATGGGGGGGACGTCTATTTTTCGCGCTCGCAAACATGAGCCTAACCTCAATGTGATTATTGAAACCCTTACTGAGTTTGGCCAACAGCAAATCATGGTGCAACGTTACTTACCCGCTATTAAAGATGGCGATAAACGCATTTTAATGATTAACGGCTACCCCGTAGATCATGTTTTGGCACGTATTCCCTCGTCTGGCGAAACGCGTGGCAATCTGGCTGCTGGCGGCTCTGGCGTTGCTCGACCTCTGACAGATCGTGATCGCTGGATCTGCGATCAAATAGGCCCTACCCTGAGGGCTAAGGAAATTCATTTTGCAGGCCTTGATGTGATCGGTGATAGTCTCACAGAAATCAACGTCACTAGCCCTACCTGTATTCGTGAAATTGATGACCAAACGGGATCCAACATTGCTGGCGTTCTAATGCAGCACATTAGCCAGTTATTAGCTGCAAGGAGTACATAATGACGGTTCAAACTGACAAAAATAGCCTACATCACTTTATGCTCATTTCTATGCCACAAATGGAAGATGAAAATTTTATTCGGAGTTTAGTTTATATTTGTGAGCATAGTGAAAAAGGCGCCATGGGCTTAGTCATCAATCGAGCCAATAACATTGCTTTTACCGACATACTGCCACAGCTTGATATCTTAGATAGCCATGTGACTGACATAGAACAACCAATATTTACTGGCGGTCCAGTGCAACCCGAGCATGGCTTTGTGCTCCATACACCGTTACGCAATAAGCAGTGGAAATCTAGCATTCGGGTTTCTGACGACTTATTCCTCACCACTTCATCTGATGTGATAAGCGATATCGCCCATGATGCTGGCCCAGAACATAGCCTCATTGCTCTTGGATATGCCGGTTGGGGCCCGGGGCAACTGGAACAAGAACTGGCTGAAAATGCCTGGCTTTGCTGTCCGTTTGACGCCAACATTGTGTTTAATATGGCGCCAGAGGATCGTTTTCAAGCTGCAGCAGACTTGCTCGGCATTGACATTAACCTAATTTCTACCAAAATTGGTCATGGATAAAGCCCTTAACTTGCTAGGCTTCGACTTTGGCAGCAAACGCATCGGCGTCGCCTTTGCCAGCAACCCACTCACCCAACCTGTGGTGTTAGCCCCCATTAAAGCCCAAGATGGTATTCCACATTGGCAAACCTTGGAAAGCCTAATCAGCGAGTGGCAAGCACAAGCATTTGTAGTGGGAATTCCGTATAATATGGACGGTTCAATCAGCGAAATGGCGTTAAGGGCACGCAAATTTGCCAATCGCATGAGTGCCCGCTTTGATATTCCCTGTTATGTGGTGGATGAACGCCTATCCACCCAAGCCGCCAAACAAGAACATCTTGCAGCAGGCGGTGGCAGTGATTGGAAAAAGCATGGGGTCGACGGTATTGCAGCTGGGTTAATACTGCAAACTTGGTTTAATGAAACTGAACACCGTTTATCAAGCGTGCCATTTTCACCTTAACGGCGTTACCCTAACAAGACACGTCTACAATCTACTCGAGGAAGCCTAATGGGAGCTACACCACAGCAGCAACATCCACAACTGGCAGACACCCCCGCCCTCGTTAGCCATTTATTAGATCAAATCGATCAACTGATTACGACACAAAACCTCGACCAACCCCTAGTCATTGGCATCCATACAGGTGGAGTTTGGCTGGCAGAGGTTATTTCTGAGCACTTGCACGCACCCCTTGGAAAACTAGACATTGCCTTTTACAGAGACGACTTCTCTAAAAATGGCTTGCACCCCCAAGTGAGCCCATCGTCCTTACCGTTTAACATTAATGATCGCCACCTGTTGCTGGTAGATGATGTTTTAATGAGTGGCCGCACGGTCCGAGCAGCCATGAACGAATTATTTGACTTCGGCCGTCCAGCCAGTATAAAGCTTGTCACTTTATGCAGTGTTAACCAACGAGACTTGCCTATTCAGGCTGATGCTTGTGCCCTCACGTTGGATTTAGAGGCCGGTCAGTATGTGCAACTTGATGGCCCAAAAAATTTAAAACTGTCTATTATTGAGCGTGCTAATCATGAGTAATTTAGCCGAATTACAGCTCACCAAAAATGGTGAGTTGCGACATTTTTTAACTCCTGAGGGGTTAGATAGAGCGATGCTTGAACGTATCTTAGATACCGCAGATTCTTTTGTTGTGGTGGGCAATCAAGAGGTGAAAAAAGTACCCCTTTTGAGAGGCCGTACAGTCGTGAATTTGTTTTTTGAAAACTCTACTCGCACTCGCAGTACCTTCGAACTCGCCGCCCAACGCCTATCGGCTGACGTACTGACCTTAGACATAAAAACCTCAGCCACCAGCAAGGGTGAAAGCCTGCTCGACACTTTGCAGAATCTGCGCGCCATGCACAGTGATATGTTTGTGATTCGACACAGCGATTCAGGTGCCGCACACTTCATCGCTGAGCAAGTCACACCCGACGTAGCAATTATTAATGCTGGTGACGGACGCCATGCCCACCCTACTCAAGCGATGCTTGATATGCTCACCATTCGCCGCCATAAGGGTAATTTCGAGCCTCTTGCAGTCGCCATTGTGGGAGACATCCTGCACTCTCGAGTTGCCCGTGACCAAATACATGCCCTCAAGACATTGGGCTGCAAAGATATCCGTTTAGTAGGTCCACATACCCTCATGCCTGAGGCTATTAATAGTATGGGCGTAACCACCCACACCCACATGAACAGTGGTATTGATCAGGTCGATGTGGTGATTATGCTGCGCTTACAAACTGAACGCATGGCGTCAGCTTTTCTGCCCTCTGCAGGTGAGTATTTCCGCTTATACGGCCTTACTACAGAACGCTTGGCGCAGGCTAAGCCAGACGCCATAGTAATGCATCCGGGTCCAATAAATCGCGGCATCGAGATTGAGTCGGCAGTCGCTGACGGCCCACAATCTATGATTCTTAATCAGGTGGGCTATGGTATTGCCCTGCGTATGGCAGTAATGTCTATGGCCATGAGTGGTCAAATGCAGCAGCGTCAGGCACAAGCCAGCCAAGCGACTAGTTTATTGGGGGAGAAGCGTCCATGAGCATTATCATTCGTGGTGCACGCCTTATTGACCCCAGCAAGCAATTGGATGAAGTCACCGATTTGTCCATCAAAGAGGGGCAGATCGAAGCTATCGGAGACCTTAGTTCACTCCATTCAGCCTTAGATATCGACGCTAAAGGGTTGATTTTAAGCCCCAGCTTTGTCGACCTTCATACCTGCTTAAGAGACCTTAATCAAATCCAAAAAGGCACCATTGCCAGTGAAACAAGAGCTGCATCCAGTGCCGGTTTCACGCACTTATGTGCCAGTCCAGATACACAACCCTGCAGTGATTCTAGCTCTGTCATCAGTTTGATCAAAAGCAAGGCAATTGCTGCAGGATTTTGTGAGTTACTGCCCGTGGCAGCACTCACTAAAGACTTAAAAGGTACTCAGTTAAGCAATATGGAAGCCTTGTCTCGGGCTGGCTGTATTGGCTTTAGTAATGCCAGTTACGATATAAACGACAATACTGTGTTGTTACGTTGTTATGAATATGCCGCCACCTTTGGTCTCAAAGTACTGGTACAGGCGCAAGACCAACAACTAGGTGATGGTCACATGCATGCGGGTGCCACTGCTACACGAATGGGCTTAGATGGCATATTGGTGATCGCTGAGACCCTTGCCATTAGTCGCCATTTACAGTTTATGCAGCATACCGGTGTCAGTGGCCACTTTAACCAACTCACCAGTGCTGCCGGGGTTGCTCTGATCCGTCAAGCTAAAGCACAAGGTATGAAGGTCACCGCCGATGTGGGTATTGCCCATTTGTGCTTTACTGACACCGTCATAGAAGGCTATCGCAGCCAATACCATGTGCAGCCTCCCTTGCGCGATGAATCAGACCGAAAAGCCCTGCTTGAAGGCCTTAAAGATGGCACCATAGACGCAATCTGCTCTGCCCATCAGCCCCATGAATCTGCTGCCAAGTGCGCGCCTTTTGCTGCCACCGCTTCAGGCATGGCCATTTATGATATATTAGTGCCTTTAGTGCAAAGCCTAGTCGACACAGGAGACCTGACTTGGGTGCAAGCTGTTCAAGCCTTGAGTTCGAATAGCGCCATTATTGCGCTGGGCAAAGCCACTCACCTAACTGTAGGTGAAACAGCCAACCTTACCTTGATCGATCCGGGTCATCAGTGGGCACTCAATGCGGCTAGTCAGCTCAGCCACGGTACCAATCAAGCATTAACTAACCAGACACTTAAAGCCCGTGTGAAATTAACCATAAAAAGTGGTCGCGTGACTTACAAAATGTAACCAAAAAGCTACTAAACGCAACATTTCATTGCCTTTTTTATCTATTTTAAATTGGTAATTTTGATAATAATATACCTACTATCATTTTAAGTGAAATTCCACCCATGAGCAGTATCGACCTCTCAACAATGTCTGAGCTTACCACTCGCCAAGCCGCCACGTTACTTAACGTCTCCGTCCGCACTGTTCAACTTTGGGTAGAAAGTGGTGTATTACAGGCGTGGAAAACAGCGGGCGGACACCGTCGTATTAGCGTGGGTTCTATCCAACAGTTACTGGACGAAAAACAAGATAAACAAACCCCTATCCGTAGGCCTAATACTAAAGGTCCTGTGACAGTGCTGATTGTAGACGACGATAAAGACACCCTGTTGTTATACAAAATGCTCATTAATAACTGGTTCCCTAGCTTGCAGGTAGAAACTGCAGAAAATGGTATTGACGCTCTGGTTAAGATTGGCGAATTCAAACCAACGGTACTAATTACAGATCTACAAATGCCACAACTCGATGGTTTTGCTATCATTGAGCGATTACATAATGATCCTCAATATAAACACCTCACCCCCATTGTTGTGACAGGTATGGGAGCAGCAGAAGTTGCTGCTAGCAATCTCCCAAAAAATGTCCCTGTATTGCTCAAACCAATACCTGTAGAAGAGTTAAAAGAGTTAGTATTGCAGGCTGTTAAAGACTAACCCGCCTTAAGGTGAAAGGACAAAGTGCCTATGGATAGCAAAGATTGGACTATTTATAATGGCCTTATCGGAGCGGTTAAGTATAATCCGGTGGCACCAGAAATCCATTTTAATGACACTGCGCTGCAGCTGCTTGATCTTCCCTCTAGCACCCACTTAGATGAGTTTATTGAGGTCATCGGCGCTTCATTTTGGCAGCAGCTTAGTCAGTTGGAAAACGGCCACAGCAAGCTTATTGCTTGGCCTGTTACTGCACAACAGCCAGACCGCTGGCTGCTTTGGACTGCAGCCTACTCGAACACGATAAACCCACAACTGTTTTTCCAAGTCACTGACCAAACTAGCCTCGGCAGAGCGACCAGACACTGGCAACACCAGGCACAACTGGCATCCATTGGCCAGGCCATGGCGGGTATTTGTCATGAGGTCAATCAGCCACTCAATGCCATGCGCATGCGCATCTATGGCTTACAAGCTATGCACCAAGGCGCGGGGATAGATCACCTTGATAAGCACTTAGCTGCGCTGGATGAGCAGGTCCAACGCTGTGCAGAAACGTTAACTAATATGCGCGCAATGGTGGGCCACCAATCCCTCAACCTTAACCGTTTTGATGCTGGCAAAAGTGTTGAACACATTGTGCAATTACTCCAGCATCAGCTGGAACTTCAGCAAGTGCAACTGGGCACTTGCCACAGTAGCAGCCACGTCAATGATCCATTTTTGGTATTTGGTCAAGCACAGCAATTAGAACAAGTACTCATCAACCTCATCAATAATGCCCGTGACGCCCTAGTTGATGAGACCCACTTAGATAGCCCTGCCACCATCACCGTCAGCCTTACACAACAACCTAAGGACGGCGTAGAGGGGGTGGCTATTAAGGTCTCAGATAACGGCCCAGGCATCGCCATAGAACTTCAGGAAAAAGTATTTGCAGCCTATTACACCAGTAAAAGTACACAGCAAGGCACGGGGCTAGGTTTAGCCATATGCAAAGATTTAATGCACGACTTAGGTGGCCAATTAACACTGTCATCTGGCTTAGGAAAAACCACTTTTATCCTCTGGCTGCCCACAACCCTGAATGAAGCGCCATTAGCCCAGCAATGAACATCTTAATCGCGGTTGATCAGAAGGTCAGTAGTGCATTGACTTACTGGCTTCATAGTCAAGGTCATCAGACCCACACTAGTTCAGTAACGGCTTGCTCAAAGTTAGTGCTTGATTATTTACACTTACGGCCATTCTTGTGGTCTAAACAACCTATCCCACACCACTGGCCCAGCCCCGAACATTGGTTGTTATTGGATACCTACCTGCAACCTACGCAACTGATTGCAGCCATGCATATGGGGTTGAGGCACATCAGCCTAGCCCCTATACAAGCAGCACACCTAAAACAATGGTTAACCTCACAGCCAAACATAGTGGACTTGAATTGTGACTGGCCAGCAAAGTATGAGCCGAAAGCCGAAATAGACCCCATGTTACTACCCTTTATTAAATGCATAATGCGTGGGGTTTGGTCTGAGGAAGAAAAAATGACGGCAGCTAAAAGCATATTATGGCGCAACGTTGCCCTTCAATCTGGCCAATACCAACGATTGAATGAAACCAGCCGCTTAGATGCTATCGAATTCTCTCAACTTGCCTATCACACCCTAGCTGGAGCTAACTGGCTACAACACTATGGCCATATTAAAGCCGCGGTGATAGCCCGCCAACACCATGAACACTGGGACGGTAGTGGCTACCCTATGGCTGTTGCTGGCGCAGCAATCTGCCTTGAAGCCCGCTTGGCAAAACTCTACGATAGCTACATCGGACTTAGAAGGGCCAAGACTTATGCCAAAGCCTGCGATCACCGCACCAGTATCAATAAACTGACTTATGGCGATGGCTATTTAAACCCGAGTCAATTTGACCCTCAATTACTCACACGTTTTTTACAGGCAGAGGCAACTATTGAAACACTCTATAGCCTAGGCCGCTTAGCCAATTGACCTAGACTGATGGGACTTAATGGTGGTCGCACAGACAGAGGTTCTACCTCTGATACCGATCGCTGCTGGGCATGGGCTACCAGATAAGCTAGATTGGGCCCACACTGGCGCCCTTGGCAGGCTCCCATACCCGCTCGAGTAAAGCGCTTTAACTGATTCACACCAGCACATCCACCGTCGGCAATAGCACTAATGGTTGCTGCACTAACCTGCTCACAGCGACACACGATGGTGCTGCCCGTTGGCTTGAAAAGCCAAGCGGCCGGTCGGTATAAACGATCGACCAAGCCCCTTGCCCAGCGTAAGTGTTTGAGTCTAAAAAGGAGCCCTAAGTTAACCCTATTGCTCAGCCACGAGCCTGTTAGCGAAGCATTTTTTGCTCTATTTATACCTGCCACTCGACCTTGCAGTTGGGCCAAGTCTGCGCCTCCAATGTGGCCCGCATCACCCACAACCTGAACTCCAGACACAGACGTTTGTCCTGCGGCGTCTGCCTGTGTCTGCCAACACTGTTGCGTTTCGTTCCATGCCTGGGTACAGCCCAATAGCTGCGCCATTTGGGTCTCAGCAACAAGTCCTTGATGTAACATCAAAAGTTTACACTCTAGTTCATAAACCCTACCAGCTACCGTATAACGAACCCCTGATACTTGTTCATTACCCATGACCTCTAGATGGGAAACTCCACTAATATAAGGCCCTTTAATACGCTGTGCTAAGGTTAGCCAAAGGCCTTTAAACAGCTGCTTGGGCGTGGTCAAGCCAGCCACTAGCCACGGCATTGCCTGCCAATAATTAACTCCAGGGGTAGTATCTAAAAAAGCCATGATGGTCACCCCTGCAGCACGATATTGCTGCGCCAAAAGCAGCAACAAAGGGCCAGAACCAGCCAATACCACCTGTTTAGGCAACAAAGCTGAAGATTTGAGTAAAACCTGCCCTGCCCCAGCTGTCATTACCCCAGGCTTATGCCAGCCCGCTATGGCCATAGGTCTTTCCATAGCGCCATTAGCTAATAACAAATGACTAGTTATAAAAGTGATTGATTTACCGTGCAGCATCGCTGCCACCGCAAAACCATGCTCATGAGTTTCGATGTGCCATACTTGAACCAAAGGTTGATAATCACAGTTAGCCGCCATAAACCGTGCCAGTAAAGGCTTGCCCGCCACATAATCTGGCCCCAATAGTTTTGTCTGCTGATCACTAGCCTGAGCTAAATTACGGTAAATTTGCCCCCCCGCACTGGCAGCTTGATCGAGTACTAAGACACTCAAACCGGCTTTACTGGCTTCTATTGAGGCGGCCATACCCGCAGGCCCAGCACCAATCACTAAATAGTCATAGATCTTGTGCATCAGTAGGTCCCTACCCCCACTTGGTCGATACTCATGTTAGGCATGACTTGAGTTAAACAAGCCCTCTGCTGAGGCTGCCCATCAATACTCACTAGGCATTCAAAACACACCCCCATATGACAAAATGGCGCCCTAGGTTCTCCACTCACAGGATGTGCTCGGGTGGCCAGATACCCTAAATAGTGCAAGGCCGCAGCAACACTAGACTGCATGGGCACTTGGTGCTCAACACCGTTAACGATAAGCACACATTGAGGCGCGTCTTCAAGCCCGTGTCTAAACAGGGAATCGGTCATTATTCATGGCCTCTATGAGTATTTTTTGCTTTGCATCGAGGCTGTTTAAGAGCCAGTTAGACAAGGGGCCAGCATGAGCAGCGGCCAAAGACACACCACTGTGACAACACACGCCAAAAGCCCCACTGTAGCTGGGGGATTGTTGATAAATGGGCGCGCCGTCGGGCGACATCACCCGCAGTGCCCCCCAACTTCTAACCAATTTCAAGTCGGCTAAGCTGGGTAACAAAGCCACTGCCTCTTGAGCCATGGCGTGCATCACCTCAAGGCTGCAGCTGTCGTCAAGACCCGTGTGCTCATGGGAACCCCCTATCTGAATGGTCCCTTCAGCAGTTTGCCGCAGCTGCGGGCAAGCGTAGGTAAGAGTATTTTCTGCAGTGCGTTCGGTAATCAATAGTTGGCCCTTAATTGGCATTACTGGCAGGTGCATACCTAGCTGTTTACCCAAGCGCTGATTGTCTAAACCAGCGCACAGCACAATCTTCTTAGCTATAAAGCCTGCAGCATTAAAGCCCTGCGCTGATACCTCGATCTTATCCACCTTGCGGCACGCTTGGTATGCCACTCCACATAACTGCATGGCCTTGTGCAAAGCGGATAACAGACTTAATGGATTCACTTGGCCATCTTGCGGACTATAAACTGCGCCCACAACAGATGGTCCAAGACCTGGCTGTAACGCCAGCGCAGCCTCCCGATCTAGTACGCTATATTTAAAAGCGCCATGGGTGTGGTGCGCCATGGCAGCCATTTCTTCACTTAACACGTTAAGTTGCCGTTGGTTTAACGCAAACTCCAAACCACCTAGCCTTTGATAGGCGAGGTCCATTTGACTTTGGTGGCTTAACTGATGAGCAAATTGAGGCCATAAGTCTGCGCCTTGCAGACTCCAGTTTGCGTAAGCGGGGAAGTTGTGACCTTTGCCTTGCACCCAGATGAGGCCAAAATTGCCCACCGATGCGCGGTGATCCATATCACTACCATCGAGCACTAAGATGCGTAAATGCGGCTGTTTTTGGATTAGCCCATAGGCAATTGATGCCCCAACCAGACCTCCACCCACGATGATCCAATCATAGGCGTCTGACTGATTATTAGCGGGGCTCAGTGACAACACGTTCTTGCAGGTGTCCACTCATACGCTTTTCCCACACTCTAAACAAATACACCAAAGCGTAAGTCATGACCAGATACATTGCCGCAGCCGTGAGATAAAACTCATACACTGCAAAGGTTTTAGAAATCAATTGGCGCGAAATACCAGTTAAGTCCAAAATAGTAATGGTGGACACTAGCGATGTTGCCTGTAATAAAAAGATCACCTCGTTGCCGTAGGCGGGTAAGCCAATACGAAAAGCCTTGGGTAAAGTAATACGACGGAACAATAGTAAACCCGACATACCACAAGCGCGACCCGCTTCTATATCGTTGCGAGGCACTGCACTGATGGCACCACGAAAAATTTCAGCAGAATAAGCTGCTGTATTTAATACTAAGGCCAAAATGCCACAGAACCACGGATCACGGAAAAACCCCCACAAACCAAGGTCTGTGAGCTCGTGCCGGAACTGACCACTGCCATAATAAATTAAAAATATTTGTACCAACAAAGGCGTGCCTCGGAAGTACAATACAAAGACATAGGCGGGTGAGGCAATGAAAGGATTTTTAGCCAACCGAGCTAGGGCAAGGGGAATAGCAAACGCCAAACCAATAACCAGACTCACCACGGTAATCCATAAGGTCACCCATGCACCTTGCAACATTATTGGCAGATACTGCCACACAATAGAAAAGTCCATTAACGCATCACTCCTTTATTGGCCCATGTTTCAGCACGTTTTTGTGCCATCATCGAGACCAAGGTAATGCCTAAATAAATAAACGATGCGAGCAAGTAAAAGGTAAAAGGTTCGTGGGTCGCGTTGGACGCAATTTTAGTTTTGCGCATCAATTCATCTAACTGAATGATCGAAATAAGCGCCGTGGCTTTGATTAACACCATCCACACGTTACCTAAGCCCGGTAGGGCAAAACGCATAGCTTGCGGCAACAAAATACGTTTGAACACCTGCAAACGGCTCATGCCTATAGCTCTAGCGGCTTCCGCCTGGCCCTTAGGAATCGCTTGAAAAGCACCACGCAGTACTTCTGTGGCAAAGGCACCATAGATAAACCCGATAGTGATAGTACCCGCGATGAAGGGATTAATGTCAACGCGAATGTCATAACCCATGCGCGTGGCAATCGATTGAATGAGTGTTGGAGTACCAAAGTACACCAACAGCAATAGAATAAGTTCGGGCACTCCACGCACGACCGTAGTATAGGTATTGGCTGCCAAGTTGGCCCACCAATTGTGACTCAGCTTGCCCCAACTGCCTAGTAATCCAAGCAACACTGCAACCACCATGGCGCAAAGGCCTACCGCAATGGTTAATTGCAAACCTTCAAACAAGAGCCAGCCGTAGCCGTGCAAATCTAACATAAATAATACTGCCTAGAAGTTAATAAGGGTAGCCGAAGCTACCCTTATTAGTGGCCTAATTAGCCACCATAAACACTAAAACCAAACCACTTATTACTGATTTTTTCATAAGTGCCATCAGCTAGAATTTGCTTAAGCGCAGCGTTCATGCGGTCACGCAATTCAGTGTCTTCTTTACGCACACCAACACCAGCACCCAAACCAAAGTACTTAGTGTCAGCAATATCTGGACCAAAGAATTCGCCTTCAATGCCTGAAGCCTTCATCATTTCGTCACCGACAATGACATCTACAAATAGTAGGTCAACACGGCCCGCCGCGAAGTCTAGATTAGCTTCTTCTTGAGCACCATAAGTGCGAATTTCAAGGATATCGCCAAACTCACCACGCAGGTAATTTTCTTGCACAGTAGAGCTTTGAACGCCCACAATCATGCCTGAAGTCGCTTCAGATGAAGAACCCGCAGCACGAATAAAACGGTTAGGCGTATTGTAGTACTTGTTGGTAAAGTCGATCTTTTGCTTGCGCTCTTCAGTGATCGACATAGACGCAAGAATAGTATCAAACTTCTTCGCTAACAATGCAGGGATAATGCCATCCCAGTCAGACGTAACCCACTCACAATCTGCTTTCATAGCAGCACACAGGGCATCGCCTACTTCAATATCAAAACCAATCAGGTTGTTGTCACTGTCGTAGTAGTTGTACGGAGGGTAGGCCCCTTCAGTACCCATCAAGATTGTGTCAGACGCAACAGCGCCCAAAGACATCGCTAACGCGCCTGCAGTTAGTGCAGCAGCAACTAGTTTTTTCATAAGAACCTCATCATTGATTTATTGTGGTTATAGTTAGCCAAAAAAGGCTAGGATTTAATAGCTCGACGCCAAAAACTGCCGGCATCGTTCTGATTTTGGATTTTGAAATACTTCTTCTGGCGTACCCTGTTCTTCAATCATACCTTGGTGAAGGAACACCACTTTAGACGACACCTCACGAGCAAAAGTCATCTCATGGGTGACGACAATCATGGTACGACCTTCGGCAGCCAGCTGACGCATCACCTTAAGCACTTCGCCAACTAACTCAGGATCTAGTGCAGAGGTAGGCTCGTCAAACAACATGACTTCTGGCTCCATGGCAAGAGCTCGCGCAATGGCTGCTCGTTGCTGTTGACCACCGGACAAGTGGTCTGGGTATTGATGCGCCTTATCAGCAATGCCGACTTTTTCTAACAGCTGCATGGCCTTAGCATGGGCTTCCGTTTTAGTTTGACCCAAAACATGTACCGGTGCTTCCATGATATTTTCTAATATAGTCATGTGGCTCCAAAGATTAAAGCTCTGGAACACCATGCCCAATTTGGTGCGTATACGATCCACTTGCTTTTGGTCAGCCGGCACGCGGTGACCCTTACGATCGGTCTGCATTTCCATCAACTCACCATCAACTCGTACTTCACCACTGTTAGGAGTTTCTAACAAGTTAATACAACGCAAAAAGGTGCTTTTACCAGAACCGCTGGCCCCTATTAAAGAAATCACATCCCCTTTGTTAGCTTGCAAAGACATGCCTTTAATAACTTCGTTTTCATTAAAGCTTTTGTGTAAATCTGTAATAGATAGAGCTAAGGTCATCATGGATCCAGATGCTGGGAGGCGATATTAATAAAACTTAAACTAGGGCCATGATATTGTCTAATAGCCTCAATCTCAAGCTATTCGTTTCATCAGTCTAATCGAGGGTCGCTTTGAGTTAATTACAAGTCCATTTGCCGCAACTTTTACCTTTAATGCTACCCTATGAGACACGGGCTAGAATTG
>ENA-ORXF01001756-ORXF01001756.1-marine-metagenome-genome-assembly--contig:-NODE-1756-length-13684-cov-19.796649_pt1 | contig 13684 bp, 8 predicted proteins | sample MGYA00237864_ERZ511476 | MGnify/ENA primary metagenome ERZ511476 (study PRJEB26306, sample SAMN06343908) | marine metagenome | isolation source: coastal waters | place: Atlantic Ocean: West Antarctic... | reverse complement strand
CTTCTGTAATCTAGCTGATTTTCTAATTGCTGAAGGGCTTTTAAAGTCTCCTTTTGCTCGTTTCCATCAGGAATTAACGCCATGCTAAAAACAGGCACCTCCAAGTCTTCTTCATTGTAATATACTCCTAGAAAACTTAAAAATCGAAAAAGATTTTTAATACTGGCGATGGATTGGTCCTGGATAATTGATTTGCCATGTGCAGCAGCATTCCCATTTAAACGAATTAAATCTACCTCTCTAAACATCGAAGGTTTTATGATTTCTCTAAAACACTGTTGGTGTATTAAGCTGGCAAGTTTTGTATCATAAGGCCATTCTAGTTCTTCATCATTTTGATAGAGCCATTGTACTGATTTTTCTAAAGCACTTCTGCAAATCATTGCACAGGCTTTTGGAGAAGTTACCGTAAGCTGTTCCGCTTCTTTTGCTTCTTTAAATATAGCTGGCCACTCTTTTTGGAGGAATTGAAAGTTTGACATGAGTAAAGTTCTTTTAATTATTTAAACCTTTGTAAAATATATACAGTCATTTGACTTGGTGTTAATTTAGCTGACGAACCACCAGCTCTTATATAAAACTCTTCTACACCGTTATTCATTAGGTAGATAGGAACTTTACTAGGCTTACAGTCAACTAATAATACTCTTGCGTTTTGATAATCCTCAAAATGTGCTTTAATATGCAACATAGAGGCGACCCCTAATTGTGCTTTTATTAGGTTGCCTAAATGTAATTCTAGTTTATCCTCATTCTCAAAAAGATCATTTGATAAACCCAATGCACTACCGTCATCAGAAACTCCTATTACAAGTGTACCTCCTTCTTTGGAGTTTAAAAACCCGTTAATAGTTTTCAATGAAGCATGCTCCATGCGTTTGTCCTTTTCACCTGTATGTAAATTTACTCTTAGCGTAGACTTAAACTCTGTATAAATACCCTCACCCTGAACAATCATTTGTTCTAAAGTTGACGGCTTATCCTCTACAACGGTACCTCTCTCTAGCTGTCTAAAACCGTCTCTAGTTAACGAAGCCATCAAAATTCTTCTCTCGGCAAGAAACTCTTGATACGTTAAGTCTTCCCAATTTTTTGGCAAGGCATGCCAATAATACATTTTATCTAATTTATTCTGAGGTATGTCTTTTTTAAACTCCTCTAAATACTCTGATGGTGGGGCGTCAGAAATTTTAATATTATCTCTCCATTCAATCAAAGCAAAATTTGCAATTTGATTTGTTATTCTAGTTCCTGTTAAGCCGAAACTTTTTAGATAATTTTTTGGAAATAAATGATGTTTTTCAACCTTACTCTTTCTTGCCTTAGTTGTAGGGTCTAAAGCATCCCAAATTCTAATTTCCGAAAATAGGGCTCTTGCATCTAATAAATGCAGCGCAGCTAAATAACAGTTATTATGCGGGGATGTAGAAGAAGACGTCTCCATCCTTGCAGGCAGTGTCATCTCCCAAAAATCTGTGGTTAATTCAGATTTAATCGTATTTTTTATCCAGTTTAAAAACTCGTCGGCTTTTGTGAACCCTCTAAAATCTGCTAGATCCCTTTCCATAGACGACTCAGGTGAACTGCTCACATATCTAGAAGTTATAATTGCCATAAAAAACCATTGACCAATGGCACTTTGTAATTCTTTATGAGGTACTTTGAAATCTTCTTTGCCGATGATATATAGAATATATGTGTAAATTAAAGTTCCTTTTGAATTAATCATTGAGGAACTTCGAAATCCTGCTTTTTGAATAATACTTAAAAAATCATGCCAATTCTGAAGGTCTAATGTCTTGTTTTGGGCAGCCTGTAGAATTTCAAATTGTTTTTCTCTTTGTGTACTGCTAAGTTTGCCTGTTTCTAGATCTTTACCGCGCAATAGGGCATAAGCATATTGTAATCTTGCTCTTCTAAAACCAATTCCTACAGACACTCTTAATAATTGGGCAGGGTCTGGCTCTATAAAATAATTATAGGGACTCGGTTTGCCTTTCTCTGGTTTACGAGCCGCCTTACAAAAAGCTTCTAACTCCTTTCTACCATCTTCCCAAAATACAGACATTAGTGTTAGTATAAAATCTGCTTGATTTAGTGTTTTCCCTTTTGAGTTTATTCTTACAAAAACTTCTGCAACCTGTTCTTCATCAATCCCTGCAGATAGTTGTAATACGGTAAAAGGAAATGAACCGATTCCAAATAATTTTTGAAAAGCCATTTCACATTCTTTCTGCTCTTTAGGCGCAAACTCTTTGCCATCTTCCTCTCTTATTTTTTTTAATTTATTAATGTAATCTCCTACAATTGCATATTGACTCGCATCCTTCCCAAAGCACTCACTAATATTAGGAATCCATTCTGGGTTTCTACGAATACTTGCATCTGCGACGTCGAACTTACCTTCTAATGGCTTAAAAGCTATTTCTATTTTTTCTAATTCATAATTTTCTCTAACAACAGAAATTCCTTTAAGCACAGCAAACAAAGATGTAAGGCGCTGTTGACCATCTACAATTAATAAGTTAGGTACTTTTTGATGTTTATGAGAACCAATTTGTTTTACTCCTTTTTCTGCATCTGTTTCCCAAAATAATAAATACCCAACAGGGTATCCTTGGTACATGGAATCAAATAAATCTCTAACTTTTGAATTTTTCCAAACGAAAGGTCTCTGGATATCTGGTAATCCAATTTCTCCCATTTCTACATCATCCATTAATTTTGATAGAGAATAACTAACTTCTTTAAATAGTGGTTTGCTCATATTCTTTTTTTGCTAATAACATTTTCTGATTTCCTAAATTTATAAATTGACCAAAAGCAAAAAATGCTTCATCCATTTTTTTAAGGTCTTTTATTTTTGACTCCTTTACAAAAGGATAATATTCTTCAAAGAAAAATTTTAATTTAGTGGCTTCATTCATACTTGCGCTAATACCGTCTGATGGTTCATTGTGCATAAACCGATATGCCCTATGAATATGTTGGTCATAAATAGGATACATACTTGGACTTATAATGTGCAATAAAAACACCTTCCACACCACAGACACCTCTTTAAATTCTTTTAAGAAATAGTCGAGGTCAATTTCAGCTGTTGCTCTAAGGCTGTTTACAATATTTATTTTTTTGATGATTTTAGTGTTTAAACTTTTCTCTTTTGCCTGACTAAGCTTCATCCCATTTTTCCATTGATACAGATCTTTTATGTCTTTTTCTGACAAGACTTTGTGATGGATTTTATCATACAGCACAGCATTGTCATAAGCATACAACCTGCTCCAAAAAGAAATAAATTCTTCTAAGCTGCCAGATTGGGTTTTAGTAAGTACAGGAAAAGTTAAACTCATACCAACTCCCCTTTAAACGCCTTTTGCAATAAGCTGTTAAACAAATCTTCTGCTTGCACTAAACTCCCTTGTGCTTGTGTTTTTTGTGCTTCTATGGCCTGCACTCTTTCTGCAAATTGGTTTTGGAGAATAAGTGTTGGTGCTACTACCTTAAACTTATCAAAGAAATCTCTAGGCACACGTTTTTGACCAGCACTTCCTGTCATGTTCACCTCAGCTAAAGCACGAAAATGCTCTGAATGCGTAAGATGAAACAAATATTCCGCTGCACTGTGAGCTTTTAAAGGTCTTAAGACATGAAACTCAGTTGTGCCAAATCCAATACTATTCTTTAGGTTTCTCATTATTGCTCCTTTGCCATTTTCCATGCAGGGAGTTATTTTAGCAAAAACTACATCATTTTCTTTGAAATATGTAAATCCAGACCAAACCTCATCAATTGTTCTCTCTTCAATATGAGAAACTTGACCTTGAACAGAAACATTTGCCATTGGCATAAAAGAAACTAAAGTTGATCTATCAACAGATGAAATCTCAGACTTTTTGGGATTTATATCACAAATAGTACTTAATGAAATTTTATCCCCTTTTAAACTATTAAACATATCTAGAAACAAGCTTTGTGTCAGTTCCTCATACTTTGTAATGAGTTCTTTTGTTTTTTGTCTGTAGGCGTCTGCTGCATCCAAAATGGCTGCTATCTTTTTTTGCTGGTCTAGTGGTGGGAGTGGGATTTTAGTTCCCTCAAGATATTTAGGTAATTGTAAATTTATTATTCCTGTTGTCTTATTTTGATAGGCTGAGGTAAACCCAAATTTGTGATTACAGTACAATATGTACAATAAATATTTAGGGACAACTTCATCTACCTTAGGTCTTAAAATAGCTGTAAAATTATTGCACAAGAATACTCCCTCCTTTTCAAAGAAAACAACTCTTCCAACAGGCTGTTTTGGACTACCTCCTGATTTCTCAATTATTATATCACCAATCTTAAGCTTCTTTTTTTCTATTTTATTAGAATCAACATTTCTCTCAACCACTTTTAAATAGTTCACTCTACCCTCATTTGTAAAATTGGTAGTTCTTAGAATCTGAACGTTATTTCCCTCAGTACCCCATTCTCCAGTTATTGGCTTTAGCACAACTTCTTTTAATGACTTACTTACCATTTAATAAATCTTTTAAAGCATTCAAAGCTTGGTTTCTTTCTAAATCTAGAGTTTCAATATCCTTTATAATTTCAGAAGGCGCAGCATATACTATTTCTTCATAAACTATTTCCTTATATCTATTAATGGATAAGTCCCAGTCATTGCTTTTAATTTCATCAAACGGTACTAAAAAACTTTTATCTGTTCTAGCTCTAGTAGTTTCCTCTTTTAAGTTATGGTATCTGTTTAAAAGGTCAGGAATGTCATTGTCTTTAATTTCATTCCGCTTATCGTCTAAACTATAGCCATCTGCAGTCATGTCATAAAACCAAACGTTGTCTGTGCCTCCTGTGCCTGTTTTGGTAAAGAAAAGCACTGCAGTACTTACCCCAGCATAAGGTTTAAATACGCCACTAGGCATCGAAATTACGGCATCTAATTTGTGGTTTTCAATGAGTTCTTGTCGTATTTGTTTGTGAGCATTAGAGCTTCCAAACAATACACCGTCTGGTACAATTACTGCTGCTCTGCCGCCTGTTTTCAGCATTCTTAGCATCAATCCTAAAAAGAGCAATTCTGTCTTTTTAGATTTTACCATTTTTAAAATAGAATTCTCTACCGCATCATAATCCAAACTTCCTTTAAATGGTGGATTGGCTAAGACCAAAGAATATTTATTTCTAAGATCTCCTGCACTTTCACTCAGCGCATCATTCTTTATTAAATTTGGGTTTTCAATTCCATGCAACTGTAAGTTCATCGCACCAATACGTACCATGGTAGAATCGATCTCTACTCCATTAAACATTTCATTGTTAAAATGTTCTCTAAAGTCCTTGTCTAAGAAAAAATCTTCGTGGTTGTCTCTAAAATATTCACCAGCAGCCACTAAAAATCCTGCAGTACCGGTAGAAGGATCACAGATAACATCATCCTTTTTAGGCTGTGTCATGTCTACCATCATCCTAATAATATGCCTCGGTGTTCTAAACTGTCCATTCCTTCCTGCAGATGCAATCTTGGAGAGCATGTATTCGTATAAATCTCCTTTAGTATCCCTATCCTTCATGTCAATCTTGTCAATCAACTGCACCACTTGGTCTAATAAACGAGGTGTCGCAATGATAAAAGAGGCTTTGCTCATGAACTCTGCAAACACGCCTGCAGAATCCCCTACTTGTTTCATGTGGTCAAAAACCGTCATGTCACCAACCGCAGGTTTGGTAAAGACTTCAAACATTGTTTCTGGATCTTTGTTTTTAAAAGAGCTCCATCTTAATTCTTTTTGGGCTTCTGTAAATAGTATGTTTTTGATAGGAATGCCAACCGTATTGGCCTTTTTCTCTTCCAATAACTGACGTTCATCCAACCTTCTTATAAATAGTAAATAGGTAAATTGCTCTATTACAGATAAAGGGTTGGAAATCCCTCCCGTAGCAAAGGCATCCCATATTTTATCTACTTGTGACTTTAATTCTCCTGTGATCATATCTTGTTATTGTTGTTTTAATATTTTAGTCTATTCTTTTAAAGAAATTAAATATAGTTTAATTATGAAGATGCCAAAGGTATTTTCACAAACTTCTTTATTAAAGTTAAGACCTCATCAAGTCGTTCAAAATCTCCATATTTGAAACAATAATTTTTTCGCTTGGAAACATAATGTCATCACTTAGCGCCTTTTTTAATATGAGGCGTTCATTCAGTATTTCATCGAAAGACAATTTATCATCAGACAGCGTTGCAATAGGATAGTAAATATGAACATCTTTAGTTTGCCCTATTCTATAAACCCGATCTGTAGCCTGCTGCTCCTTAGCAGGATTCCAATGTCTACTATAGTGAATTACATGGTTTGCACCTACAACATTAAGACCAAAACCAGCAGCTACCGGAGACATAATTATAACATTAAATCCTTCTGCAGATTGAAACCTATCCACTAATTTTTGACGCGTCATTTTAGAATCGTTATAATTGCTTGTGCTCGGAACGTCTCCATTTACAATGTCGGCATTAATGCTAAATTCCTTTTTAATAATTTGTTTTAAGATAAACTGCATTTTACGTCTATCCGTGAAGATAATTACTTTTTCATTTTTTGCTTTAATATTTTGTAATAACCTCAAACTAATTTGAACTTTTGCCGCATCTGCAATAGTAGAAAGGTCAAGTTCATTACCAGATCTCACCAATTCTGAATGATCTGCAATTGATTTCATTTCATGAATAGCTGAGAGCATAGCAGCTCCTTTGAGTAAATCATTTTCTTTTAAAAAAGATAAATTATTGATCACATTCATATAAATTTGGCGTTGCTTTCCCGCAAATTTCTCTCTAATAACATGCTCATGTTTTTTCGGTAAATCTTTGGCCACATCTATTTTTAGACGACGAAGAAATTTATTTTGAATGATATCCCGAATCTTGTCAGAATTTAGTTCTTCGTTTTGTACATTTTTATTAAATAGTTTGGCACTTCCTAGGATTCCAGGAACACAAAAATCCATTAAGCACCATAAGTCTAGTAGGCTATTTTCCACTGGCGTGCCAGTCATAGCAATTTTGAATTGAGCTTTTAATCCTTTTGCACTATGTGTTACCAATGCAGCAGGGTTTTTTATTTTTTGTGCTTCATCTAAGGCTACAACGCCCCAATCTACCGTACAAAATCCCACAGCATTAAGCCTCATTGTCTCATAAGTAGTTATGCATAAAGATGGAGAACCTGAACTTTCTCTCGTGCGCAATTCTTTTAAATAAGGTAAAACATTACCTTTTAATATAATTTTTTCGTACGATTGTTTCTGGAAAAATAAATCATACTCTTGCATCCAATTTTCTATAAGTGACGACGGACAAACAATTAAACACGGTTTGATTTGATTTGATCCCTGGTCTGCAATAGATTCCAAAAAGTAAAGGATTTGAAGAGTTTTACCCAATCCCATATCATCTGCCAGCAATACTCCAGGTGCCTTTAGCTGGAAAAAAGTTGCCTGTAACCATGCAATGCCTTCTATTTGATGCTCTTTTAATTGAAATGCTGAATTAAATTTATTGGAGTTAAGAAGTTCGTAATTTTTAATAATTTCTTCTTCTCTAGTTGAGGAAAATGACAACTCTTCTAAATTGTCCTTTACAATTAAGAACTCCTTAAATTCTTGTTCTAATTCATACTCACTTATTTCTGTTTCTTCCTTAAAAATTAATTTAGATATGCGAAGAACACTTTTTACACTATCTAAACCGAAAGATTTACCCTTAAAATAAACTGAATTAGCTTGGCCTTCTATGGCTATTTTATAAGAATTTTTTAAAAGGTTGTATTCATCTGCATCATTTACAAAAATAAATTCATCCGAAACTTTAAAACCAGGAACCCAATTTGAATTAATTTTGTTCACCACAGGAATAGAAGGAGGTATAAAAACTTGCATACCAAGAACACGTTCACCAAAAAGTGCTGAAACATCAGTTAAATCCGGATTAAAATAAGTTCCAGGAAAGGCAACTAGCGCCTTTAATTCTTCACCTTCAAATGTAGACTTGCCCTTAATCTTTTTAAGTTCTTCATGAACATCTAAATTTCCATCATCAAAAAGAACTCTTTTTTTAACTCCATTTGAGTCGCGGTAATTGTAATGCTCTTTAACCTTAGGTCTTTTTTCGAATTGAGAAGTAAATTCATCCTCACCTATAATAGTGGGAGAAACAATAATTTTTTCACCGTCAATTTCAACATTAATTTTAATGTTTTCTGGATAGACTACTTCTTGATTTTTCAACAAATCATCAAGAACCAATAAATCACTTTTACACGATTTTTTTAATTGCCCAAATTTCGCAAAACCACTATTATCTTTCTTTTTGCTAGGTAAAGAATTGTATTCTGATACTAAATTTAAAGTCTCTGAAATTTCTTTAGGAATCTCATATTCTATTTTTGATTCACTTTTTAAAAAGAATCCATCTTTAGAAACGGATATAAGGTTTCCTTGTTCATCGTAATAATCTACGAGTAAACATGATTCGTCAAATAATAATCCTGGGCCTTGCAACCTTACTTTAGCAGTGCCCGAAAACTCTTCTGGTAATCCAATCCATTTTTTATAAAAAAGGTCTAACTGGTAATAGTTTTCGTTTGGGATTTCATAAAAGTTTCCATGGCTATAAATTAAACCATCTTCTTTTAGCGATTCTAGAATTTCTTTTTGGGATTCTGAATAATCAAAATTTAATTCAATTGAGTTTTCGTTCTGAATTATCATAAGGCAATGTGTTTTATCCATAAATCCGTACGCTGCATCCAACCGTCTTTTGTAACGATTTTGTCATCCCTTAAAATTCCATTTTGAGGACTGTGAACTATTCTTCCTTCTATATTTAAGTATATATAATTCCCCAAACCCCAAACACTTTTGTCAGCATTAGACCATTGAGGTGATGCCGCCATATGCATAGTTGGATGCTTTAAATCAGAAATAGATCGGGAGTCTTTAGGGATCCGTCCTTTATCCTTTAAGTAACAGTAAAGCGCGCCAGAATCAGAGAATTCAACAATTTGATGCTTTCCAATTTCCATAACAATACCAGCGTTCGAATTAGAAGAATTAATTGATTTAAAACGATTTGTAGGTCGGCCATTTTCGTCTATTAGGTAGGGTCTAATCTCATCATGTCTTAATAATTTTTGCCTTGCCAAATACGATCCATATACCTTTACAGACTGTATATGTTTTACTTTACCCAACCAATAAGCCCTTCTTTTGGGGTCATTAATTAAAACATGGAAGAATATATCAACAAAAGTAGTTAATACCCATTTATTTAAAAGAAGTCGAGCCTTAGCCATTTGGGATTTGTCAAGTTTATTACCACCCTCCCAAACTGTCCAATTCATTAGTTTCTCAGGGTCACCAATTATTGCAGAATTAAACCCTGTAGCTTTTGCTAATTCTAAATATTGAATAAGACCTTGGCTATCTATATGCACAATAAATCGCGAAACAATTTTCTTACGACTTCTTACTGAGAATCTAGAGGGTTCAGCTACGATACTGTCAATAATAACTATACATTCTGCGTACTTTTTTGTCTTCAAGTAAAACTCAAAAAGTCTTTCAACCACAATAGAATGATATGAACTAGAATTAAAACGCATTCCTACTTTTTCGCATAATTTCAAATGAGTGGTTTTTCTTTCAATTATTTCTTTTGCAAAATCAAGAGTCCCTTGTGTTTCTAGAAATAACTTCTTATTTTCTGAGAGTAGCTTGGTACGTTTCAAGTTTAAAGGACTTTCTTTAAACTTACTTTTTATAAATGTTGTTATTAATTTAAAGTTCTCCCGCGAGTTAATTAAGTTTTCCCAACTACTAATAAGAACAGAAACCCATCTATTTAGATTTACCTCTGATGTATCATCTCTAAATAAATCAATCAATTTGACGATACTAGTATCTGTAGAAATGCGCTTTTCTTTATACAACGTATTAAAAACAATAAGTAGTTTTTTTCTTTTTCTTTTACTAGAATAAAAATCTTGGAATATATCTGAAGAACCGTTCACCAGTAACCAATACTCATCTAAAATTGTTTCAGCTTCAAAAGTTGATATAGCCTTATTATCTAAAGTATCGTCGCTTAACTTCCTAATTTGCTTAAAAGATCTGTCAAAAACATATCTATCCTTAGAACTCATGAAGTTAGTTCCAGCATTTTTTAATTTTCCTATATTTATATAATCCGTTTTCAATTACTTATTTTTGTCTCTTTCATCATATTACTTAAATCTCTCAATTTCTTCTCTGCGTCAATTTTTACTCGAAATTCTACCCGCCTGCTTTTATTTGGATCTTCTTTCTTAGTGCCCGGTTTCATAATTAATTTACTCCAGGACAAACCATTCGCCGTAAGCTTACTTATACACCAGGTTTTTTCACTTTCATTCATGGATCCATTTCTAAAAAGATATTCTAAAGTATTTCTTGAGCGATCTTGAGATAATTTAAGGTTTTCAGTGTAACTATTATCTCTAGAACCTGAACCTAAACTCGAAGTGTGTCCCTCTATTCGAATCTCGGAGATTTCATTTATATATTTAGGCATTCTAATAACAGATAGGTATCGCGGAAAGAACTCATCCAATATAACCTTAAATGGTTCTTTTAAGCTTGATTTACCACGTCCAAAAAGCAACTTTGGCTCTTCAAATCGTATAGAAAGAGTAGTGTCAATTATAGTTGCATTCCAATCTTTAAGGTCACCTTCAAATTCTGTTAAAAGATCTCGATAAAGTTCTTCGTTCAAATTATCAAATTGGTCAACAATTATATTTTGCTGTTCTACTTGCTCCTGGAGTTGCAAAAGAACCCCCATCAATATTAACACAAAAAGTAAAAGAAGTGCAGCCATTAAGTCTCCAATCGATAATGAAAAAGGGTTTTCTTGAATTTCTTCTGTCATTATTTATTATTTGACATTACATCAGTTAATTCTTCAACTGATTCGGTTAAATCTCTCGTTAATCCATTAATTGCATCGATGGCCGACTTAGATGAATCTACAAATTTCCCAATAGATCCAGATAAAGCATCATTTAAATTTATAGTATAACCATCGAGCCCATCGTTGAACTTTTCAAAAACACTATCAATTCCTACTTCCATTTTGGAAAATTCACTTAAGAATTCTTTTGTTCTACCATTGACCTCACTTTGTAATAAACGAATTTTATCAATATTTTCATTATTTGCTGTAACAAATGTTTGAACCGCTTCCTTAACCATTTTATTATTACTTTCGATAGATCTTGCTCCTTCAACTAATCCAGCAGATGCATCTGTTAATGCCTTTGAGGAATTTTGAATGTTATCAAATGTTTCTTTTGAATTAGTTAATAATTGTCTAAAAGAATCGATACTCTGATTGTTTTTTGAAATAACACCATCAACAGTGTTAAGAATTTCAGATAACTTAGTAGAACTTAATGCTTGTTGATCCATTAAAGAACCAACGTTATCACCAACGCTATCCAAAATATGTTTTAACTTTTCATTAGCTATATTTTGTGATTCTTTTCGAATTTCTTCGCTGCGCTCTTGCTCTTTATAGATCCCTTTTACTACATCGTTAATTGAATTTGACAATTCATTCATATTTCCTGTCAAATCTTTTGACAACCCTTGTATATCACTAGGCATATTACCCAAAGCATCGGTAACTTTACTTAAAGACTCAGCTAAACTAGCCATTTCACCTTTTGTTTCTCCAGAAATAGAATCTTTGAAATCAGTTAACATCTCTTTCATTGCATCTTGAAGAGAGCTAAGCACTCCGTCTAATGCCCCTGAAGCACTTTCTTCTTTCTCCTGACGGAGCTTTTCTAAGATAGGCATTAGCTTATCTTCTATTATTTCCTTAAACTTATCGCTATTAATTTCTAGCAGTTTATCCAACATATCTTCCAAAATCCCTGCTAAATCGTCTGCAAAATTCGATAATGAACTAGTTTGATTTTTCGAGTTTAAAAGTAATTCTCGGTAATAGTATTTAGGTGCTCTTTCAATTCCTTCTTCCTCTTGCACAAAATATTCTTTAACAACTTCTCTTAGAGATTTTTTTAATTGAGCTTCCTCGTAAGCTTCATGTTCAAGTTCAGTTATTAGAAATTCTTGATCCATTGATGCGTAAAACTTGTCGGTTTTTTTTGCAACAGCATGCCTTATAATTTGATAAATAAATATAAAAGCCAAACTTGAAAACATGCCCCATATAGATGATATAAAAGCCGTTCCCATGCCACCAAGTAGTGATCCAATACTGTCTTTTATAGTATCTGTATTGTCCATAATAAAACCAGATACACCTTTACTTAGTCCTAAAAAAGTGCCTAGTATTCCAAAACCAACTAAAAGGTTACTAATTGAATTAAGTACTTTATCATTAAAAAAAAGATTTAAAAGTGCTGGTTTATTAACTTTAACTTGAAAACTTGTAAAAGATTTTTTAACTCCTTTTAATTCTATTAATCCAGATTTAAATTTAAAAACAAGATCTTTAAGCTTCTCGGAATCGGCAATCGTATTTGCATCCTGTTTAAAGAAAACATAGAATTTATAAAAGGTTACTAATAAGTATGTAATGCTTAAAACAGCAATTCCAAAAATTGATAACACACTTATTTGTGTAATAGAATCAGCTGATTCCGAAAAAGGGTTTATATAATCGATTAAATCCATATTATTACTATTATTTATGTTTTTGATTTATATTTATTCAATAACTTAATCTTTTAAATCATCAAATTTCTGTTTCATTGTTGGATTGGCATAAGGTAATTTTTTAATGGTTAAGTTATCTGCTTTATCATTTACTAAGCGTAGATTTATTTTGGAGCAATTTTGCGGTTCTTTTTTTTAAATTTAAAAGAAGTCTCAAAGAGTATACTGGATTTTATATCACAATTTTAATTAGCAATAGTTAAAAAATAAGAACCGTACCTAATAATATTACAATAGGATTATTAATCCAGATTTAGTGCATGAAAAATGTATTTTACACACTGTTGCAAATTACATGAAATAGACAATACAGGTTTGCATAAAGACGCAGTTGAAATTGCGGGATACCGCAAAACAACTCTTTTTGTTTTAAGCTTTGTAAGTTTAAATGTAAAATATAAAAGTGTACCTGGCAATCCCTGAATTCAGTAAGATTTAGGAATCCCTGAATATGGTATTTTGGATTTAAAGTTTGGTGTTTTTTTTGTTTTTTAAGAAAGGGTTTCGAGCGGTTTTTCAGAGTTAGTAGTTTAGAGCTATGAGATAGAATACAGCTATCAAATCGCCTTTCAACTCAAAATTATTTAAAGAATAAACAGTCTTTGTGTATTCCTTTTTCATACGAGTATCAATATATTTGTTAGAATATTTAAAGAAGGGCTATTTAAAAATTCAAAAGAACCCTTCGAAAAGTGTGATAACCACTTTTTACAAGCTTTATGCTCTTTGCAGATAGTTCTAAGAATTAAATTTTATTAAAATAAAATAAACTAACATTGGATTACACAGCACTCATTTTACAAACTTCACTTTTAGTAGATGTAGGTTTGGTGGTACTTATTTGGCTGGTGCAACTCATCGTATACCCAAGTTTTACATATTACCAGCCTGA
>ENA-ORXF01001753-ORXF01001753.1-marine-metagenome-genome-assembly--contig:-NODE-1753-length-13693-cov-3.995079_pt1 | contig 13693 bp, 16 predicted proteins | sample MGYA00237864_ERZ511476 | MGnify/ENA primary metagenome ERZ511476 (study PRJEB26306, sample SAMN06343908) | marine metagenome | isolation source: coastal waters | place: Atlantic Ocean: West Antarctic... | reverse complement strand
TAAACTCTTTAAATCAAAAAATAAAAAAAAATTACCCACTGCAATTATTTTTAATACTATAAAAGGTAAAGGTGTTAAGGAGTTTGAAAATGATCCAGTTTGGCATGCAAGAAAGCTAAATATAGACGAATTAAATATAGCAAAAAAGAGATTGGGTTTTTAATGAGAAGAACATTTGGAAAGATATTAACTAATCTTGCAAGAAAAGATAAAAAAATAATTTTGATTGTAGGTGATATTGGATATGGAATTTTTGATAGCTTTAGGAAAGAACATCCTGATAGATTTTTTAATTTAGGCATATGCGAACAAAGTATTATAGGAATGGCTGCAGGGGCAGCATTACAGGGATTAAAGCCTTGGGTTTATACTATTACCCCTTTTTTAATCGAAAGACCTTTTGAGCAAGTTAAATTAGACATTGACCAACAAAGAGCAAATGTAAATCTGGTTGGTTTTGCAGATTACCCCTCTTTAGGACCAACTCATAGTGAACTTGATGCTAAAAAATTAATGTCATTGATGAAGAATATAAAATCTTTTTATCCTAAAAATGGATCAGAAACTGAAAAATTTGTTAAAAAAACTTATAAAATAAACGGACCTACATTTTTAAGTCTAAAGAATGACATTGATCTAAATAAAAATTGGTAAAATTGTGAAACAACTTAATATTATCACATCACTTCATAAAAAAACTAAGAGAAACTATATTGAGAGAATGATTAGTAAGAAAGTTGAGTGTATGACTGTTTCAAAAAAATATGGTTATGATTATTGGGATGGAAATAGAAAATTTGGTTACGGAGGCTACAAATATATTCCTGGAAGATGGGAACAAGTAGCAAAAAAATTTATCAAAAAATATAAGCTTAAAAATCAATCAAAAATTTTAGATTTGGGTTGTGGTAAAGGATTTTTGTTGTATGAAATTAAAAAGATTCTTCCAAAAGTTCAGATTATTGGGATAGACATTTCAAAATATGGCTTGAAAAATTCAAAAAAAGAAATTAGCCAATTTTTATTTAAAGAAGATTTAAGAAAAAAATTGAAATTTAAATCTAAAGAATTTGATTTTGTATTTTCAATTAACACACTACATAATTTAGAAATTAATTATTTAATTCAAGCTATTAAAGAAATGCAAAGAGTAGGGAAAAAACATTTTATTTGCACTGAAAGTTATAGAAATGAAAAAGAACTTTTTAATCTTCAGTGTTGGGCTTTAACATGCGAGTCTTTTTTTTCTAAAAGAGAGTGGGTCTGGTTGTTAAAAAATTCTGGATATACTGGAGATTATGAATTTATTTATTTTGAATAGAAATCTTATTAACTAAACTATTATACAAAAGTAACTTTATTATAATTTTTCATAAAATATTTTTCTTCTTTATTGAGACTTAATCTTGTTTTTGTAAAAAAAGAATTACTAAATATTAAATATTCTTCAATTTTATCAATATCTTTATTTGTTCTCAAAACAAGTTCGTCTAGAATAAAGTGAACTGATTTTTTCATTTTAGTAATTTCTTTATATATTTGTTTTCTAACAAAATAATCTTCAGGCAAGTAGAAACTTGATAACATTACAATACCATCAACTTTTGTTTCCTTGCCCACAAGAGTTTTTAATGTAATTGGAAATTTTGCCTGTAGAAGCTCCGTTGGTGATAAATAAAAAATTCCTTTTAGTACATCTTGTATATAATCCTTCATTATAATATTTTGAATAGAAGATGGATAAAGAACTCCATTTAGATTTTTTAGATTGATATAACCGGCGAATTTTTTCATAATTTTAGACTGAATATTTTTTCAAATAATTAAAACCAATTTTAGTCATTGGCTTAATATTTAAAGGTCTATAAAAATTAGGAATATTTCTATGAGATTTTACCGTAACATCGTAAGGTGTAAGTAGATTTTTGAATCTACAATTAAGTGAAAACCTTGTCTCTTTTGTTTTGTTTATTGTATTTCCATGTAAAATTATTGGAGAAAAAATTAAAATATCCCCAAATTTAATATTTAAAAATTCAAAATTTTTTTTATTTTTATTATACATTTCTTTTGTAGTAAAATCGTTAGTATTAAGTAGTTTTTCATTCATTTTTTTATTAAAGCTTGGTTTGGTAAAGAACATTGACTTTGTATCATAAGCATCCACTAGAGGAATCCACACAACAACTTGAAATGGGCTTTCTCCAGCATAAATATCTGAATGCAGATCTAATAATGAGTCTTTATCTTTTGGCATTTGAATTGATAAATTAATTTTTTTTTGCATAGATAGTTCATTGCCAACTAACTCATCTAAATAATTTTTAGCTATTTTGTAATAGGTTTCACTAAATACACTTCCAACATTAATCTTTTTATAAATATTAAATCTTAAAGAATTAAGTTCTTTTAAACTTACATAATGATGAAAATTATTAAAAATTTTTGTAATATTTTCCTCATTATCATTTTTGTTTTTTATTTTTTTATTATCTTTGATATTGTTAAAAATAATTTTTCTAATTTTATTTAGTAGTTCTTTGTTTCCAGGAACAATTACATAACCATTTTTTTCAAAGTTTTCTTGGGTTTTGCTCACTACACTTTACTTTGGTTTTTGTTTTCTTCTTTTTTCGTCAAAACTTTTATATTTGACCATTCATCAGAGAAGCTATCTTTAATGATTTTTTTTTCAAATGCATCACACAAGTCTTCAATGGCATTAGTTACGGTTTTTTTAAATTCAAATCCTAAAAGATTTTTAATTTTATCAGAATTAATCATATAAGATCTTATATCTGCACTCTCTTCAACTCTAATTTCTATATCATTTTTGTTAAGTTTATTTTTCATAACAGACTTCACTTTTTCTGCTACTTCAATAATCTTTAAATTTTCTGTTCCAACATTAAATATTTCACCATTGTATTTTGAAATATCATCGCTGATTAATTTTTTATAAAGATCACACATGTCGTCTATATGACAATTTGGCCTAGACTGCTTACCACCAAACACTCTTATATAACCTTTGTTATATGCATAATTTGTTAAGATATTTACCGTTAAATCAAACCTCATTTTTTCACTAAAACCACACACAGTGGCAGGTCTAATAATTATTCCTGTAAAACTATCATCAAGATATTTAAGCAATATTGGTTCACATAGAGCTTTGTATTTATTATAATCGGTTATTGGTTTTAATTCATTTGTCTCTACAACATTAGGACTATCTGAAATTCCATAAACCGAACAAGTTGAAGCATATATAAATTTTTTAACATTATTTTTTTTTGAAACTTTAACTAAATCTTCAAAACAGTCATAATTTATTCTCTTAGATAATTCTGAATTAAGTTCATATGTTGGGTCATTGGATATGCAGGCTAAATGCAAGACTATATCAACATTATTTTTTATTATTACATCTTCAAACTTTTTTGGATCAGTAATGTCTTCTTTATAGTAAAAAAAATTTTTATTTTTTGGAAGATGATCATCTCCAAATAAAGATATATCATAATTTATTATATTGTGTTCTGTTTCCTCTAGAAGTTTATAAATTAATCTAGAACCAACATATCCTGAGCCACCTGTAATTAATAAATTCATAATTTTAATTTTTTATATATTTAAACCAATCTTTAGTTGCAAGCTTAATCTTTTTAGGAGTCCAAAGAGGAGCATCTTTCCAATAATTAATGCTCTTTATCACTATATTAAGGCCTTTCTCCAGCGTGACTTGAGGTTTCCATGATAAAAGTTTTTTTGCCCTTGATATATCTGCATGAGTTAAATCAGGTTCACCAGGTCTTTTTGGCACATATGTTTTTGGACCTCCAATAATTTTTACCATTTCATTTACTTTTCTGGGTTTACCAAAGCCAATATTAAATTTTTGATTTGGTAATTTTTTGATTAAGGCTTTATAAAAAGCATTACAGACATCAGACACATAAATAAAATCTCTTCTTTGATTTCCATTTCCAACAATTGTAAAAGGCTTATTTAAAATTTTTTGTTTTAAAAATACTCCTAGAGCCGCACCATATGCTGAGTTTGTTCTAGATCTAGTTCCATAAACATTAAAAAGTCTTAAAGACAAAAAGTCAAAACCATAAACCTTACTCCAATGTTCTATTATATCTTCGCAAACTAGCTTGGACATTGCATAAGGATATCTAGGATCCAAAGGTGAATTTTCGTTTGTAGGAAATTTATTTGGTATGCCATAGCAAGAAGATGATGCAGCATAAACTATTTTTTTTACTTTATGTATTTTCATAGACTCCAATATATTTATTGTACCATTTATGTTATTATCCATATAAAGCTTAGGCTCTACAATTGAAGGTACCACATCTGATAAAGCTGCAAAATGAACAACTTTATCTATATTTTTGAATAAATTTTTTATTTTTTGAAAATCTCTTATATCTGCCTTTACAAACTTAACTTTTTTATATTTTAAAGCCTTATTTAAATTTCTTAAAGAGCCGTCTTCTAAATTATCAATTACAACAATTTTTTTTATTGTTTTTTTTTTAACAACCAAATCAACAAAGTGACTTCCAATAAAGCCAGCACCACCAGTAACTAATATTTTCATAATTTTTTTTTATTTTAATAAATATTGAATATTTTTTTTTAATGAATTCAAATTTAACTTATTTTGATTTCCATATCCTGAAATAATATCTGAAGTTGCAATTGAAGCAATAAACATCGGTAACAAAAGATCATCTTTGCTAAATTTTGATATAATCCCAAAAACACTCATAAAACAGTCTCCTGCTCCAATTCTATCAACAATTTTAGTTGCAAAAGCTGGACAATAAAAAATTTTATCCAATTTATTTGAATAAGCATAAGAACCTCTATTTCCACAAGTAACCACTAAAGTTTGTATCTTTAATTTTTTTGCAAGTTTTTTCAAAAGATTAGAAACTTTTTCTTTTCTATTTCTCATTTCGAATCTTAGCTCCAATTCATTAATCACAGCACATTCACAACCCTTGTATTTACTAATTCCATGAAAGCCAAAATTTGCAGCATTAATTTGGGTATTGACTATGAGTGTTTTTTTTGTATTTGATATTTTTTTTGCCATTTGCTCATTGATTAAATAGTGACCATAATCAGTTACGATCACAATATTAGCTTCTTTGATATTCTGTTTAAAAAGATTATATATTTTTTTATATTCAATACGTGACATTTCTTTGTCATTAAACTTATAAAGACCTAAAACTTTTTCATTTACATCTAAATCTATAATTTTTGTTTTTGTAATAGTTGGTGAGTTGTTTCTTAAAAAGTATTTTAATTTAATACTTTTTTTTAAATTTTTTTTACAAAAATTTATTTCACTAGCATTATTTCCAAATATCGTGACCAATTTTGTATTATTTGAAAAAGATGAAATATTATTAGCGGTGGCTAATGCTCCACCTGCATAATTTTTTTCATTTATTTTTTCTAATGTTTGAATTTGGTCTTTACCTGAAACCCCAAGGTATTTTGAAAAAATATAGTTATCTATTATGCTTTCACCAAAAACTAAAATATTTACATTTTCTATTTTTTTAAAAATATTATTTTCAATATATTCGAAACTATATCTCTTTTTTATATTTCTTATTAAAAGTCCCTGATTTTTGTTGTACATATCAACAGAGTTAAGAATTTTGGAAGAACTGAAAGTTAAAGTATCACCATAAACAATTTTACCACCAACAGATTTTACAGCTTTTATTTCTTTATGTATATTTCCAGTAATGTCTTTTTTTAAATCTTTATAATCTGGTCCCTTAAAATAAATCTTAGGTTTTACAAATTTAATAACATCTATTGCTGTTTCAAAATCACTTTTTAAAACATAGTCAACAACTGATAAGCCTGCTATTACATCTGCTCTTTGATCAAATTTAAAAAAAGGTCTGTTTGGTGCTTTTTTAACAAATCTGTCTGATGTTAAACTAACAATTAGTATATCTCCATGTTCTTTTGCTTTTTTTAAGGAATAAAGATGCCCTGCGTGAAAAAGATCAAATACACCATGACATAAAATTATTTTTTTATTTCGGAATTTTGGAATAGAAACTTTAAAAGATGCAAAATCAAAGAATATTTTTTTAGCCATATTTTCTAACAAAAATTTAAATCATTCATTACAAGATAATTAAATTTATCATCTTTAAGTAAAACTTCACCATTATTATGTCCATAGTAATGAAATCCCAGATCAAACATAGAATATTCAATTAATTGTTAAACAATCTAAAGTCAAGAAATAAGAATTTGTTTAATTTTAGATTCATTTTTAAGGTCCATGAATACAATTTTTCTACTTTTAAATGAGTGTGCTGTAACCTCACAATGAATTGCATAAGAGCTCTTTGCAACATCAGCATGAAAAACATTTTTTTTTACTTTACATATTGGATTATCTTTTGAAAGTTTATGTATTTGAAGCAATCTACCACTTGCATCAAATATATAAATATTTAGCTTTCCTTTGTTTAAAAAATATATTTTTTGAGTATCTAAAAATTTTTTTGGAGGAAAATAATAATTTTTTTTTTGCCAAATCATCATTAATTGATCTTTATCTTTTTCATTTTTGTGAAAGATATAGCGAAAAACTTTTTGACTTTTTTTTAATTTCTTTTTTAAAAATTTTTGTAAAGTGATAGCGTGATTAAATTTAATAAACTTATGCATATATTGTTTTTAAAATTTTTGTAAAATTTGTAAACTTAATTCCTATTTTATTCTTAATTTTTTTATTTGATAGATTTAATTTCTTTGGAAAGTGAATCTTATTATCAAATTTTTTGATTGAACATGTTTTCAAAATAACATCATTTATATTTAAAAATTTAAACATAATTTTGATAAAATTAAATCTACTCATATATTGATCACCACAAACATTAAAATTACCAGTAATTTTTTTTCTTAAAAAATAATCCAAAATTTTTATTAAATCATTTATATATAAAGGTTTAAAACACTGGTCATTAGCAATCTCAAATAATTTCTTTCCATTAATATATTGCTCTAATACTTCAGAAAATAACGTTTTATCATTTATATTATCTCCATAAGTTTTAGATAAACGAAGAATTGAAAAATTATTATAATTTTTTTTTTTTAGATAATTTTCAATTTCTATTTTTTGTTTTCCATATAGCATACGAGAATTAGTTTTTGAATTTTCTTTATATAGAACTTTATCTCTTCCAGAAAAAATATACTCTGTAGAAAAAAAAATAAAATAAATATTTTCTTCAATTAATATATTAATTATTTTTTTAATTAATATAATATTGATTTTATGACTCTCTTTTTTGTTTATTTTACATTTAAGAGGATCACTAATAGCTGTAAAAATTATAACCTTTGAAATTTTTTTTTTTTTTATAAAATCTATAAAATTTTCGTTTTCAAAATTAAATTTTAAAAATTTTTTTTTCTTATTTTCTTTCCTGGATATAAAAATATTATTTTTTAGTTTAGTTCTTTTATGGTAGTAAAATCCAATTTTTCCAGAAGCGCCTATTATTAAGTTATTCATACCTTTTATGAAATATTAAAGATAAGCTATTGTAAACTAAAAAAAAAACCTTATAAAAAGGTTATGAAAATATTAATTTTAGGAGGTGGTATGGGTGGATGCTCATCTGCTGAAATATTATCCCATGTTAAAGGAGCTAAAATAGATCTTGTTGAAAAATCTAAATTTTTAGGTGCTGGTGTAAGAACTTTTTTTTATGGTGGACACCCTTATACTTTTGGTCCAAGACATTTTTTAACAACAAAAATAGAAACCTACAACTATCTTAAAAAATTCCTAAAATTAAGAAATTGTAACTACCATCAATTCAAGAGTTATGTTGAACAAGATAATCAATTCTATAATTATCCCATTAACACTGATGATATTGATCAGATGCCAGATAAAAATAAGATAAAAAAAGAAATTAAAAAAAAATCAAAAACAAAAATAGAGGCTAAAAATCTTGAAGAGTTTTGGCTGAAGTCTATTGGGCCAACTTTATACAAAAAAATAATAGAACAATATAACAAAAAGATGTGGTTGGTTAAATCAAATACAGAATTAGATACTTTTAATTGGTCTCCAAAAGGATACACAATTAAAAAAGGTTCGAAGGCAGCGTTTGATACTCATATCTCTTGTTATCCCTATGCAAAAGATGGGTATAACTCTTATTTTGATAAAATTGATAAAATAAAAAATGTAAACGTTCATTACGAAAGTGTTATTAAAAAAATAGATTTTAAAAATAAAACTGCTTTAATTAATAATAAAAAAGTTAAATTTGATGTATTTATAAATACCGTTTCTCCAGATGAAATTTTTAATTTTAAGTTTGGAAAATTGGCATTTATAGGAAGGGATTTTCACAAGATTGTTTTTCCAAAAGAGCACCTTTTTCCGAAAGATGTATTTTTTTTATATTACCCAAATCAAGAGAGTTTTACCCGTTTAGTTGAATATAAAAAATTTACAAAGCATAAATCAAAAACTACCCTTGTAGGTATGGAAATTCCCTCTTTAAATGGAAGGTATTATCCAGTGCCAATTAAATCAGAGCAAAAAAAGGCAAAAAAATATTTTGATAAATTTGTTGAAAATACTTATTCAATTGGAAGAGCTGGAAGTTATAGATATGAGGTTGATATGGATGATTGCATATACCAGTCACTTTTAATTAAAAAAGACATACTATCAAAATCATGGTCAGGACCAGTAGTTGGAGAAGAATTTAAAATAAAATAATTTTAAATATAGATTTTGTAATTGTTAAATTTACTTATAGTAGGTTCTGAAGGATCAATTGGAAAACAATTAAGTAAATTTTTTAAAGGAAAATATAAAATCTTTAAAATAGATAGATTCACTAAGATCCTATTAATATCAATTGTAAAAATATTGATCTCTCCAAAAAACATATTAGTAATGCTAAATTTAAAGAGAAAATTGATCTAGTTATTTGCTTAAGTTTTAACTTAAATTTCAACAATATTTCTAAAAAAAAATATTTTTATGAAGGAAGAAATATTTTTAATAATACTCTAGAAATAATAAAAAAAAACAATATTAAAAAAATTCAATACTTCTCTAGTTTTGCTGTGTATGGAAAGAGTTCAAAAATAAATAAAGAAGAAGATATTTTAAAACCTTTTACAAATTATGGAAAATTAAAATTAGAATGTGAAAATAAATTAATTAAATTTTCAAAAAAAAATAATTTACAATATCAAATCTTCAGGATTCCAAATGTATATGGTCTAGAGATTAAATCCTCAATTGTTTATAAATTTATTGAAAACAAAATAAAAAAAATCCCAATAACTTTGAATAACAGGGGTTCATCTATAAGAAATTTTTTACATATAAATGATCTAGCAAATTTAAACCTAAAAGCTTTTAATAATAAAGATTCAGGTATTTTTAATGCAACAGCAAAAAATAATTATTCTATCTTGCAAATAGTAAAGATTTTAAAGGCAAAATATATTTTAAGTAAAAAAAATCTTGAAGAACCTAAAAAAATTATTGGAAGCTCATTGAAAGCAAAAAAAAAATTTAAATGGATTTCCCTTAGAGATATAAAAAATTATAAATAGTAATCTATTATTGTTTTAAATAATTTACAAAACTATCTAAAATCTTAAAAATTTTTAAATTTTATTAAATATTTTAAACTAATAATATTTTTTTGGATTATCTGATAATAATTTAAAAGTTTGAATAAACTTATCTAATGCCATATCAATATTTTTATTACTCATATTATAGCATGGTGTAAAAGAAGTTCTGTGAAACTTTATGTTCATTAAAATTTTGTGCTCCTCTAACAACTTCGCTTTTAAATCACTTGAAAAGAGGTTTTGATTTTTAACATTATGCTGCACTGAAATTCCAAAACCTCTACCTCTTATGTTTGAAAAAAAAGGATTTGCTTTGAGCTCATCTTTGATTGTTTTTTGGATATATTTTCCAACTTTATCTATTTTATTCAACAATTTATCTCTTTTTATTATTTTTAGGACCGTATCTGCAGCAACTAACCCCAGAGAATGACCTTGAAAAGTATGCCCCAATGTAACTCTGCCAAGTTTATTTAAAATTATCTTTTCGAATTCATCATTAACTAAAACAAAAGAAAATGGTATGGTTCCACTTGTAGTATTTTTTCCAACACAAGCAAAATCAGGATTTATACCATCCCATTCAAAATTAAATAATTTTCCACTTCTTCCCATTCCTCCATAAATCTCATCTAATATTAAATGAATATTATATTTCTTCAAAATTTTAGAAACCTCTTTCCAATACCCTTTTTGTGCCGGCACATCACCAACTAATGATCCTAATTGAGTTTCTCCTACCATCGCACATATTTTTTCTGGATTATTTTTTTTAATTTTGTCTTCCAGATTTTTTAATGATCTTTCTAAATGTTCTTGAACACTTTCATTGTTCTTTATTCCCATTCTAGATTTTGAATTATATTTAGTGTAAATATTGTTTTGATCAATTTGGATATTGCTTGTTTTTATCTTATCAAAAATATCAAAAATATCAAAAGTAGATATTGAAAGTGGATGAAGTGAAGCTCCATGGAAAGATTGTGATCGGTGAATAAATTTTGTTTTATTTTTTTTATTATTACTAAAATGCACACTATAACTTAACTTCATCGCTGCTTCTAATGCTTCACTACCACTATTTCCAGAATACCATATTTTTTTGTTTTTATTTTTTGAAAACTCAATAATTTTCTTTGATAATTTTTCTACAAGAGGATTTTCAAATTCATTAAAGTCAACATGACAATAAAATTTCATTTGTTTTTTTATAGCATCTAAAATTTCTTTATTATTATGTCCTAGAGTTGCATACCCAGTCCAACCACTTGTAAAATCAAGCACTTTTCCATATTTTGATAAGTACATGAATTCATCTTTTGCCGAAATAAATTTTGGAATAGATTTTGATGCAAATTTTTTAAAAGTGTACATTAGAATTAAGATAATTTTTTTTGTTTTTAAAAATTTTTAACATAAGTATAATTGATCTTATAGTAGAGATGAAATTTAAGTCAAATCTAGTCCTTACTACAAGCTTTATTAATTTATCACGTCATTTAATTTTGATAAATCTAAATTTAATTTTTGTTTATAGAAATTATCAACTATTATAATATATTACCAAATTTAAAGGCAATTTAAAAATAAGAAAATGTATTTTAAAATTTATTTATATTTTTTGATGCTTGGAATTAATTTTCTTAATTTAATAGAATATTTAGCATCAACATCTGTATAAATGATACCCATGCCTCTTTTTTTAATTTTTAAAATTTCTCCATCAGGTGAAACGATAAGAGAATGGCCAAATGTTTCTCTATAATTGTGATTTTTACCTGTTTGAGCAGGTGCAAAAACATAACAAAAATTTTCAATAGCTCTTGCTTTTAGAAGAGTAACCCAATGTTTCTTCCCAGTAAATTTTGTAAATGCTGATGGGACTGATATAAAATGTAAATTATTTTGACTAAGATCTCTATATAATTCAGGAAATCTTAAATCATAACAAATAGTAAGTCCCATATTGCCCCATGGGAGATGAGTAAATTTGAGCTGGTTACCTGGTTTAAAATTTTTACTTTCATTATAAACTTCCTTGTTAGATATTTTTACATCAAACATATTAATTTTGTCATAGTAAATTTGAATTTTACCTTGAGAGTTTATAAGGATTGATCTGTTTCTTAATTTTTTTTTTTCCTTAACAAATATAGAGCCGATAAGAATAAATTTTTTATTTTTTTTAGCAATCTCTTTAATTTTGTTAATTAGTGGATCTGCACTCATTTTAAAAGTATTATTGAAAATATCTTGTTTGTCGTTTGATAAAAAAGAAGTAGCTTCTGGTGTAAGTATCAGGTCAGCATTTATTTTTATAGCTTGATAAATAAACTTTATAACATTATCAAAATTTTTTTTATAATTTTTTCCAGATGTTAATTGAATACATGCAACTCTCATAAATAAATTTAATAATAATTTTTAATATCTGCTATTTAATACTATTATTATCCTTTAACATTTTTAAAATTGTACTTGAGGTTTTTATTGGCTTAAAGCCAAATTTTAATGCTTTAGAAAAATCAATATTCTTATTCCTATTCTTACTAATTATATATTTTAGTTTAATTTTTCTATTATAGAAATTTTTATAAATAGAAATTAAATTTTTTAATCTTATAGGATTTTTAGATCCTAAAACAAAAACATTATAAAAAAAAATTGTTTTTTTATTTAATAATGTTTTTATAAAATTATAAATCTCTTCTGAATGTATTGTATTATTGAATAAATCTTCTTTGTTATTAATTGTTACTAAATTAGATTGATTTTTTTTATATGCCCACATAAGGTTTGATATAAAATTAGAGTGTGAATTTATACCTACTGCTGCAGGTAATCTTAAAACTAAAAATTTTTTTTTATTTTTATTAGAAAATCTTTCTATGAATTTCTCACATTTAATTTTTGATTTACCATAATAATCCTTTGCATTTAATTTTGTTTTTTCATTTATTTTCATTCCTTTGATGTTTCCATAAACAGAATTTGAAGACATAAAAACAAAATTATTAAAACTAATTTTTTTAAGAATTTGTTTTAATGAATTAATATTATCACTGTATAAAATTTTATCATTTTTTGTATTTACTCTTGTTTTTGAAGCGCAATGAATAACTAAATCATAATGGCTTGAAAAATTAATTTTAACAAGATCAGTTTTTATAAGTTTAGTAGTTTTTTTTAAACCAATTGGTTTGTTTTTATTATAAAGAGCAAATAATTTGTGTTTTTTTTGTTCTTTTTCAAATAACTTTAAAAGGTGAAAACCAAGAAAACCACTCGATCCAGTGACTAAAATTCTCATTTATAATTATTTATTCAACATTTTTTTAATAATTTTTAAATATTATTGATTATACTGCTTTTTTTTAATTAGATAGCATAAACTAATGAAGTGTGCCCCTCAATAAATAAAAAGAACTTATCGAGAGGATATTTAAGTTCTGAAAAGACTTTATTTATTTTGAAACCTATAATATCAGTATAATAATAATTATGACAAATTAGATTTAATGCATTATTTAACTTCAAATTTCAATTTATTGAATTCCAATTCTCATTGGGAAAAATTAAAAAAAAATCATGTAAATATTGATAAAAATTATAATGGTCTAATATTATCGTTAAGTAAGAAAAATTTAAATAATCATAATTTTTTTCATTCTATTTTTTATATAGATGAGTCAAACTTTTATCAAACTATCAAAGAGTTAAAAAGTATGATCCAAGTAATAAAAAAAAATAAAGAAAAATATTTTTTTTTTTATATATTTAGTAATTTTTATGAAAACCCAATACAAAAAAAAATATTAAACAACGAGTTTTTAAAAGTAAAATTTAATTTTGAAAATCTTTATATACAAACTTTTGATCAAAATACTGGTAAATTATTTTCTGAGAGGAATAGAGTTTATATTAAATTTCCATTTGAAATTAAATTCATAAATTTTATTTCAAATCAAATAAAGAAAAATATTATTTTTTTTTAATTTAAACCTTAAAA
>ENA-ORXF01001750-ORXF01001750.1-marine-metagenome-genome-assembly--contig:-NODE-1750-length-13699-cov-3.030832_pt1 | contig 13699 bp, 24 predicted proteins | sample MGYA00237864_ERZ511476 | MGnify/ENA primary metagenome ERZ511476 (study PRJEB26306, sample SAMN06343908) | marine metagenome | isolation source: coastal waters | place: Atlantic Ocean: West Antarctic... | reverse complement strand
TGCTCGGCTCAGAGAAACTTCGGCCTCTGCTGCAGGTGTTACTTGCGCCACCGCCTGCTGGGCTAATTTAGTTAATCTATAACGCCCCATTCGCATGAACCGTCTTTGGCGTAGTGACACCACTTACAGTTTTGACGTGAAGGTTTAGGTTCAAAGTCTGTGCATGAGGTCATGGTGAGTGCTCGTTTATTGAGCTTGGGCCAGAACATCATGGCTTGTTCACGGGTATATGCTTGGATCGTGGGCCCGTGATTCTGATCCAGATACCAAAGCTCGGTCTCTATGTATTCCATTTTGGGGAAGCGCATGAACGATGCAATTGCGTACGTCATGAGCTGAGCGCCGTGCTTTAGTTCGTTATTCCATTTCTTGCCTGTCTTATGGTCGATGGCACGACCTGACGTTTCGCTTTCCGTAACGAATGCATCTAACTTAATGCGTGCCCAGGTATTGGGTACTGCCCAACCTGTTGGTTCCCAGGATTGTGTAAAGCCCCAATCGCCTTCGATTTCTACCTTGCCATCTTCGTAATCGCTACGCAGTTGCTTAAAGCTCTCAGTGTATTTAGATAGCTCTTCGGGTAACTCGCCAATGTGACCTTGTGTATAGTCTTCTGCAAGCGTGTGTATAGCAGTGCCACGATCGGCAGCACTACCTGATGACTCAGGAAGTTTCTTTACTTTGTTGAGATACACACGATATGGGCACTCTTCAAATTTAGTGAGGGTAGAGAACGACCACGCTTTGATAGGTCCAAGTACTTGTAACGCATCTGCTTGTGCTGTCGCTTCTGCGTCTACTTTATTTTGGTCAGGTCTATCGTTTGCAAAAAAGTCCATATCAATGCTCCGTGTTTAATGTAATGGGTTGTCGTGACAGATGGTTTCTTTATCTGTATTTGAAAAATGGTGGTTAATTAATTCTTGTTTATCAAAATCGACTAAACGGAATGTTTTCATTAAACCTCGTCTACGAATTTTGTCGGAGCACTTAACTCGTTCCGTAACAACGCCACGCTTGCCTAGCATTCTTGCGAATTTTTCTTTACTAAACGCACCGTTTTCAATTGCATTGCACAAGGTGTAAAGCTCTTGACTAGTGACGGCTATCTCTTGGCTTTCGTTGTATACCCAGTTTTTAACAATACGTTCTGAGTTAAGTTGTGTGTTTACATCGTAATCACGGCTTAAAGCAGCATCGACACTGAGCACTTTTTCTACAAAATAATCTAAGTTGCCAGTTTTGATAGCTGTAATAAAATGATCTATCCAAGTCATAGAAGCATCACGCATAAGTTGTTTAGCGTTGTTATCTAGTGGTTGATAAGCTTGGATTGGATCAGCTTCAAACGCGTTAACAAACTCAACTAAACTCATTAGTTCTTTGTCACGATTCTTTTTAAGATCCTTCATCATGTTTGGGTAAGCAGCTAAGATAGGAACTTCTTGGCGCTTGCCAATGTTGAAACGTCGGTCTGAAGCTGACAAACGAATGACTTCTATTTCGTTAGAGTTGAAGCACATGTTGGCGTACAATTTAACTTGACGTTGAGCTTGTCGCATACCACGAACAGTACCGAAGGTTTCTGTCACCATATGTTTTAGCTTGTTCATCATCTTGTTAGACGATGCGCTGTCGGTTAGTTTGAACTCGTCTACAACCATGAACAGAGTGCTTTCTTGGAAGTCATTAAACTGATCTTCAACGTTCTCTAACGTTTTATAAGCAGCATGTTTACCATACAACTGATGGATAATTTGATGGAAGAACAGGCCTTTGCCTGTACCTTCAATTCCTGTGAACACCCACGCTGTCGTCAGCTTTTGCTTTGTCTGGAATGCATACGCAAACCAGTTGAAGAAATGCTCGAATTCCGGATCGCTGGACCCGACCATGTGATACATGATTGCGTACAACGTGGGGCTGCATTTTTTTAATAGATAACCTCTACCGTATTCAAGCTTGTGCTCGTCTTCCGCAGAGATTTCTCTATTGCGCATAAATTTAGTTGGTTCATAGGTATTTACGAATTGATTCTCAACGTCTAACTGCACATTAGTTTGTGGGTCAAAAGTGCGATCCCAATCTGGTATGGGCTCAGGCAACTCTTCGCCATGGTTAGCCATAAAATCTTTTAGATTGGCTTTTTTTGTAGCATTTAGTCTCATAATGAGATCATTGTTTGTGTCATACGTCAGCGCATAATGCTCGTCTGAAGTAATGTCACGAAAGACATGAGGTACTGGTATGTTGGCTGCAGTGATCTGCTCACTGAACTGCTCACAAATCGACTTATAAAAATCCATGTCTACATCTTTCATTCTGAACGGGGGTTCATCTTTGAAGTTGTAAACGATCTGTGGATTGTCTATCGGCCAGTAGTAAGCGTTGCTGTCGCCCATACGCCCATCTTTGTCTTGAAGGTTGGCGTAGACATAACCTGATGACTCGTTGGTGTAAGCGTACTGCATTAACGCACGATCTGGATTAGCGACAATCTCTATTGTCTTGCCACTACTTCTGATGCTTTGCATGTCGGCTGTCTTATGAGCAAGACCAGCGTCTTTACGGACTTTCTTTAATGCTTTGCCAGCAAGTAATTTGATCTGATCTTCTGTACAACCTACAAGCAATGGCATAAGGTCGATGGTGGCAGCTTGTTTTTCTACAATGACAATACGATCGTCATCGTCTAATCGTTTTTCTACACCTGTCATGATCGGTGGAGCGATATAGATTAACTTAGAGTTATCTGCCACGGTCCGATCACAAGGATAGATGAGCGCTGTGCCGTTGCTACTCATTTTTAGTTGGTCATTAAAGATAGGGGAGTCAAAGTTAAGCTTTGTCAGCCAACCTTTTAATGTCTTGGGGTGCACTGGATTAGCCAGCATGAAATCCAAATGCATGGATAGCCTGTCACTTTTCATACCAGTAGAAGCACTGGCTGTAGCGATGTAACTGATGTTGTGCAACTCTTCAGGAAGAAGCTTTACAAGGTACTCAGCTGCAAACATTATATTAGCTCTGCTTATAATGCCAGACACAGGATAATTTGGTGTTACACCTAATTCACCAGCCTTAACTAGGTCAAGGTTGTCGATGTCGATTGTCATCCAATCGCAGACCAAATTCTTTTGTGTCTGACCAGCGCGAGATTGGTCCTTTAATTGTTTCTTGAGTTGCCCTCTAAGTAACGCATGGCCCTTAGCTGCATGGGCTATCATGAGACTGTGCATCTGTTTTAAACCAGCTGCATCGTTTGCTACTTCGTAAGCGTGAGAGTCAAACTTAGATACGTTAGGGTAGCTCTTTTTAGATGTTGGTGTGAATTCTTTTGCAAGGCGAACGCCGTTGCTCGCCTGCATGAATGTAAGAACGCTCATTATATTTTCCCGTCAGATAGCGTACTAGAATATAAGCATTGCTTATATTACACAAGCCTTTATATATAACTTTTAGTTATACGGCTATAACTAGTCAATATTATGGCGACGTTTGTACACTTCTTCGCGATCAATGATGATCTCGGGAGGAGCTTCAAAACTAAGGCGTATCTGCCCGTTTTTTTGTCCTGGTAACACGGTAACTTTAACTAAGCCTGTGTCTGTTTGGATAAATACTCGCTGCATTTCATTACGCGTCAAAACCAAATTGCCGTTCATGGTAAAACTTCCTTATTTACTGTAGTTATCCGCATAGCCGCCTTCGGCGTCTAAGGGTAGGGTGGGTGCCCAAGCAGGTGGTGTACGCATAATGTCGTACATTTTATTTATTGTCTGCTCAGGGTCTGTTTGTGGGGCTATGCCCACTAACTCATCATGTACTTGCAGTACGATACGACCACCAACAGTGTTGAGGTATTCGTCAGCTGCAAGCATCTGATCTGTGACTACGATACGAGCAAGGGCTTGTGTGATGTTCTCACACAGCTTGCCGCCGTAGATCTTAGTCTTGTGTCTACCAGAGCCGTACACTGTCTCGCGTCCCTCAGTCCGTAGGTCTGGGTAGCGAAGGTACATGCCATTGGGTAGTTTGATTTTTTGGTACTGAATGATCAGTGGTCCGAATGCAAAGTTAGCACTCTTGTTCTGCATTGCGGTGCACGCGTTCTGGCAACGCTTCCAGTACTCGGTGATGCGAGAGTTGGCAGATCTATACAGATCGACAATGTCTTGCACTTCGTGTATCTGTAGATCCACAGATGGACCAAGGGAACCCATCTTGAGGGTATCTTTAAACTTGTCTGCGCCCATGCCATAGCCTAGACCGAGCACTGCACACTTCCCAAGGAAGCGTTCAGCATTGTCTACGCCTTTGATTATAGGACGAAGGTATATTTTTGATGCAAAATCGCAATACACATCGCCTTTTGCATTAAACACATCGAGCATTGATCGCTGGTCAGCGAGCCAAGCCAGCATACGTGCCTCTATGTTTGAGCTGTCTGCAACATAGACAAGGCTACCTTTGGGTGAGCACAGTGACTTGCGTAACTCGCTGCCTCGTTTAAGGTTCTGTAAGTTAAGCTTCTCACCGCCGCTGTAGCGGCCTGTGTGTGCACCATAATAGTTTAGGGCAGCAGGTATAAGACCACGGCACCGATCAGCAGTAAGCAGAAGCCTTTCAGCCCGAGTAACCTCGCCAGTCGACTTAACCGCTTTGCGAGCTGTCCATATAGGCTCGTAATCAGGGTTATCGCGCTGGAGTTTTTGAAAGCCGAGATCGGTTTTACCAAGCGCATGCGTAGGTTTACCTGTAGTAGGAGAAATCTTACTCGGCACTTTAACTTTAAGAAGTGTAAGTAGCTCAGCAAACTGTTTGTTTGAGGAGAATATTTTTTGGTCTTCATAGACTGTTTCCAACTGATCAGTGATGAAAGTCAATCCATGTTCGATGAGCGCTGTACGTTGCTCAGCGGAGATAGCAGCGTGAACAGCGACTCTCTCCCTATCCAATACTATAGCGGGTTCAACAAACATCTTTGTAGTGAGATGTATGAGATCCTGCTCGCTTTGTGGGAAGTCGCCAATCATCTGCTGGTAGCAATGATAGGTGAGGTGGGTGTCTTGTATGCAGTAGCCTTTGATTGACTCGGCGAGCTCATCGTCGAAGTCTAGGATGCCCTTGCTGTCTGCAAGCTCATCGCCTTTGCGCATTGTCTCATCGTCTGGAAACAGACGGATGCACAACTCTTTTAAAGAGGCTGACTCGAATGGGAACAGAGCTTTGGCCATCGAACGCGTGTCCGCATAACGCGTAGGGTAGAGCCCGTAGTGGTGATGCAGAATGAAAGCATCGAACTTGGTGTTCTGGCACACCAATATGCAAGGGTCCTGGAGCGCTGCTCCTAGTGCCCATCCCATGTCTTTACCTGTAAAGTATAAAGGTTCGCTGTCATCAATTTGAATAGATACACCGTGCGCTTTGAAGCGCTCGTCGGTGACGTACTCTATGGTGTTCATCTTACGAAGGGAGTAATCCTTATCGTAATAGGTCTCGAAGTCTAGCGTAACTAGTTGCATGTGTTTTCTTCCATGAGGTGGGAGGGTTATTCTATTTCTTGTTCTGGTGCACCAGCCATTGGCCGCTGCTCGATGGTGAATGGCTGGTTAGCCAATCGTAATCGGTCTAGTAAAGTTTGTTTGTTGATGCGTTTGCCACCGGGCAGCGCCATAACATTGGGCTGTCCAGGAATTTCAGGGATGATGCATCCATTAGTTCGGATGCAGTAATACAATTCATACCCGGGTTTCATAGTAACTCTGCTTATAATGTGTCAAACACAAGTATAAGCTGTGCTAATACTATAAGGCAACGTGTTTATGCATATTTTGTGTTGGAAGCAAAGAATTCCATGCCTGCTTGATGGGAAACTAACTCGACTCCTGGCTTTTCCCAGAAGGCGTCGTGCAAAGCAGCGTTCCAGAAAGATTTTACAGTGTCGGATACTGGTACGTCACGGTCCATGTAAGCACCGTCAAACTGCACATCGAACACTACATCGAACCCGTCGATGAGCTTTTCGTATCTGAGTACATGTTTGCCAATAACAATCTCAATTGTATTACCAAGAGGCATAGTGACGTGTTCGGATATTTTAATCAGGTTAAGATCAAAAAGATTCATGGGGTTCTCCTACCAGTGAGTTTGGAATTTTGATAAATCATTAGACAGCATTTTTTCATGCATCAGATCTTCGTCTTCAGCAAAATGCCAGTGGGATAATAAGTTATTAAGTTGTTGAGTTTTTTTGGTGCGCATAATAGTTCTCCATAGATATGCAACGCCTTGGACAATTTTACAATTTGTCGCTAGGCATGTGAATATTACTGCACGCCGAACGACGATTTGCAGCGGTGGTTTTGTGAGGGGTGTAATTGATTTGGTGAGAATGCTTAGGCATAAGCTTTGACATATAGTCTGTAAAGACAATGTGCCAGCTCCATACCGTTTCTGTCATCCAATGCAGTTTCCTGCATCGCATGTTGTTGTGATTAAAATTAAACATTTCTAACTCCATTTATGAAAAGACGTGGTCGTCCTCTGCTTTTTGGCGGAGAGCGTCGACTATATCGAGTGCTACTCCTATGTTGCGTTCGTCTTCAGGCTCTCTTAACCTAAAGGCGTACGCTACAATCTGTAATTGGGCGATGTCGTCGTCAGTGAACACTGATTGCGAGTAGTAACTACCCTCAAGGGCGTCAACTATTGCGAAATATTCATGTGCTTTAACGAAACGCATCGTGTTTACCTATAGAAAATGTGGCTACCGATTTGGGCCACTTGGATTTGTGTAGCTGCCCAGCTTGGTCTGACGTAATCGGCGTGATAATGGGTCGCGCCGTCAACTAAATCAGGGAAATCGGGGCTAAGAACAAGCGATGCTATCTGGTTTGCTTTTAACCAGGCTTCTGCGTCTTTTACGGTTTCTTTGACGCCATCACACATAAAACTAAACTGACACATGTGCAACCTATTAGGGTAATGGTTCTCGTAAACGACACTACATACAGTGTCAGGATACGCAGAACTGCTTACTCGATTCAATACGACTTGCGCGACGGCCACTTGCTCTATAAGAGGTTGTGACCTAGCCTCAAAATAAACATTCTGGGCTAGGCAAAACAATGCTTCTGCAATCATGCGGCTAATTTAACTCCTAGTAGTTTCTGAGAAAGCCAAGATAGCTTGTTTAACGTAACGATTTGATGTCGACCTCTGTAGCTGTAGGTCTGAGACACTAATACAGGTGTTGCAGGGCCAAGCGTTTTTACTACAACTGGCCTGCCTGCGCGAGGGTGGTTTATTTTGCCTGTAGCAATCTTTTTCTTGATGTTGCTTTTGCGCATCGAACAAGCTGGCACTGTGCGGTTGAGCTTTTTAGCAATTTGCGCTGTTGGCAGATCGCTGTTCATTAAAAAATTAGTATCTTTTTTGGTCCAAGATTTGTTACTTTTAGTTTTCACTTCGTTTTCCTCATTAGCTGTGCTTATATTAACATCTTTAGTTTTTGTTTGATGCTTGTGCATCGTTGAGTTTTTGTGCCATGGTGTTGTACAACACGTACATGGCGGTTAATGCAGCCATATTACTGCCTGAGCCTGTGCTATGGCCTTGGTATTCAGCGTTAATAAGGTCATTACCATATTTTAAAGCTTCGTTGATCGTTGCTCGTTCGCTGAACATTCCTACTTTTTGGTAACTCATAGGTCCTCCTCGTTTTCGTTATCTTCGATAGGAAAAATTATCCTGATGTATCTATCATCTATAGATACGTCTTCCCACTTATGAGTAGGGCAAGTGTCTAACCAATCTGAAAATTCTTGTGAAGTCATACGTCCTCCTCTTCGGGATCATCCATGCTGGTTGATCCACAATTTTGACACCAAATGTCGTCTTCTGGGTCTTCGTTGGTATGGTCATCTCCGTGGCGTACAAACATGTTGTAATGCACTTGGTCATTGGTTTTACATGTTTCACAAACGCGTGTGGCGTCGTACTCAAATATAGCTTGGATGTATCCATCTAGCAGAGGTAAGTCTGAAAATTCTAATGGACCAATGTCTTTTTGCTCTAAGACATCGTAGCCTTGCCATCCGTCCATTTCTTTAATACCTAAGATAAAGGCATCTCTTTCAGGGATTGTGTTAAAGCTGTATGTTTTTGGGGTTGCATCTGGTTCAGGGGATTCTCCCCACATAATAGTTATTGTGAACTTTGGCATACGTCCTCCTTATTTATAACCGTTCCATGGTGGCATGTACCAATGATCTAATGGTTGATCATCGGCCATTGGGGTTGTGATTAGGTCTAGCTTTTCGTCAACAAGCTCTTGCAGCTCGCTGACACCAACGCCGTAATCTTCTAGGATTTCGGCAATGATTGCTGGGTGTTGTTCACACAGATCTAACATGTCCATGTTGAACTTGTCGTACATAAAGTCGAACTCGTCGAAAGGAGAGTCGTTATCTGTAACGTCGCGCACTGTTGGGAGTGATTCCCAATTGATCTGCAACAAACGATCGAGTAACTTTTCTGCAAAGCCTACGTCTTGCGTTTCTTTGATGGTGTGCTGTGACCAGTAACCAACGGACAGGTTGGTACACTCTGGGATCATGTGCGTGTAGTTCGCTGAGTCAGTGAATACACCGCTGTCGCAAGGCTTGAACTTGAAGCCTGGTGTTATGTTGAGCTGGTCACTGAGCGCTTGTGCGAAGGTGTCAGATGCACACCGTGTGCCTTGGTGTGTGATGACATCTTCGTAGTAATGGCGATCGAACGCTATGCATCGCTCAAGGTTGAATGATGCAAGATATTCCTTATTAATCTTGGCAGATTCGTCTGATCCGAGCCCACCGACTTCTTCGTCACGGTGGAAAGCATAAAGTCCAGGGACTTTGGCATCTATCATGGCTAGCATGAACCAGATGCCTGTGCCGTCGTCAGCACCGAGCTGCGACTTGTGATCTGTAAACAGATGGTTGGTCATAGGGTCGATGACTAACTTGTTTTTGAAGTCAGCATGAGGCTTGGGGTGCACTGTGTCAGTGTGACAACTGAACATTGTGTTGGACTTGTCCATGGACACTGCAACAAACACGTTGCCGTAGGCATCCATGCGTGCAGTTGGAATGGATAGAAGGTTATTAGTTACCCAATCTTCTTCACTTTGTGAACCTGATGGGCGTTGTATTTCTAGGATGTTAAAAAGTTTTTGAACATCTGGTTTTGTAATAGCAAACATGTGGATCTCCTTACGCTGCTGTTTCTAGGGTTATAGGGGTAGTAATTTCTAGTAACGAGTAGTTGCCTACTTCGTCACAGACTAGATGGCTGGTCCAGTAGTGGTCGCCGTTTATTTCTGAGGCTAAACATGTGGGGATACTTTGCTGGTGGTATTCAGAGTAGACAACTTCGTCATCTGGGAACCAATCTGATGTGCCATCGTCCATGCTGATTTCTACAGCGTCATTTTCTATGAGGTGATGGCCTAAATGATCGCTGTAAACTGCATACTCGTCATTAACGTACACATCGTCACCTATATGTACGGCTTCGTCCTGATGGATGTACTCGTCTGATACATCACATGTGACTAGGTCATCTGTGTGGTAATACTCATCGGATATATGGCATTTGTAGATGTTGTAGAATCGCAATGTGTCGCCGGTATGTCTGTACCATTCACCCATAGAGTCTATAAAAATAGCATCGTCGGTGTGAATGTATCGGTCATGGCCATGACCGCAATACGCATGCACATAATCATTGTCTAGGCAGTTTTCGCAGACGTCACCGACGTCTTCTACATAAGTTGCTTCGCTGTCATGATTATCTTCGCAGTGAGAACAAAACTTTCTGTTGTTTTGGCACACGCCTGTTGAATAATCGGCGGTCATGTCGCCTTCGCCTTCGTAGCAGATTTGAAGATAATCGCCAGTATCTATAACTGGGAGGCCGCCGCAATCAATGTATGGACATACAAAAACATCTTCGTCGTCATCTATAGGTATGCGCTCTATCTTCTGGCCGACTAATGCGGTGCTGTTATAACTGTATCCTGCGTCTAGCAACTGACTTAGCAATGCGCCACGCGCGCCGTCCATTGCGTCGTTGTTGCAGTAGACATCTAACATTTCCATATCGGATTGCACAACAAGCACTCTGGCGGGTATGATGCCGCTGTCTAGCTCAAGGTAGGCAACTTCTATGTCGCCATTAGCTAAGATGCTAACGGGTAAACGACCTGTAGAGGCTGACGCATCGTACCAATCTATGCTGTGAGACATACATGAACTGGGTCCACGTAGGTATACGTTGGTGAATTCCTCGACGGTCTTTGCAAACTTGAGCTGCACAGATTTGTCACCATTTTCTATGGAGACGCACTTGCGTACTTGATCGGAGTCAAGGTCTAAGAACTTGTTAAGGTATCTACCGGGCTTAGTTCTGATCTGACGATCAGCTTCACGGTAGCTGGGGTCAATAGGTTGAAAGGCTACTTGTCCAGGTTCTTGGGAAGAGTAATGAGGAAAGGTAAGCGGGGCTACTAGATTACTAACAAAGAAATCTTCGGTGCAGAAGCTAGGGAAGGTGCGTTGCGCCTTGAATGTTGCAGGGGCAAAATGGCGAGCGAACTCGCGTTTGAACCAGAAAGAGTTTTGTACTTCTTCTGGACTCAATAGGAGTCTGCGAATAATGTGATTAACTTTGGACGCTGAGCCTTGGTCGATGCTTGATTGGTTGTGAAGCACAAGGTTCTTGAACCACGCATCGTAGTGAGGTAAGAACTTATTGAGCTCTAAATCGCTGCGGATGTAGCGGGGCACATTGAACAAGTGCAGGTCGATGTTGCCGACATATTGCCAATCACACGGGCTATCACACAAACCGAAATATTCTATGGAGGTGTGATAAACCATTCCACGCGGCACGTCTAAACTGTCGGGATTGAATACACAAAACTGATTGTTATCATACGAATGAAACACATCACCTTCAAAGATGCTGTCTCTTGAGGAATCTGTAGGCAGATCAGACAACGGCCATATTTGCATAGGGCCCATTGTCGTTAAGTCCATTGTGGTGGTAACTGTGTGGTTGTTTTCTCCTTTGACGACTGTGCCGTCGACTAGTAAGAACAACACATTTGCATAGTCTTTAACAAAAAATTGAGGCGTGTGATAGGACATAATAAGTAACTCCATTTATAATTAGCTGTGCTTATAAAAATAAGCACAGGTTAAGGTTTAAGGACTAGATCCTCAAACTTTGCTTCGATCCATACATGAGCGCCGCATCCAAGTGGGAACTCTGGTGAATAGATGATTTTGCTAGGACCGTCGATAATGACTTCACGGCAATACGTGTTTGCCTTGTAAGTCTTGACGGTTATGCAAGGATGATTCTCACCATGCTTACGATTGTCACGGATAACATGCTGGTTAATGTGTATTCGGGCTTTCATCAAGTACCTCATCAATTAATATTTGTCGTTTGCGATCTATTTCTGAATAGAGCTTTAAACGAAAGACGGTATGTGAACAGTTGCCTTCACATCGTTTGAGGATTGCTCCACATTCTTTGTAAGGCACGTTCAGTGCTCGTAATTCAACAAGCAGATCAACCTCGTCTTGAGAAAACGGGTTGACGGCACGGTGTTTAATTTTCTCTATACCTGTTGGTGCCCTAAAGTAAGAGGGTATTTTGGGTTTAAACACTAGGCTCATCTTTTACCTCGTTAAGCGCATTGATCTTTTGCTGAAACTCAGCGGCTTTGACTGTGTAGTAATCTACATAGTCGTTGTTGCTTCGCATGGCTTCTATATAGAAGTCACGCTCGACAGCGTACTTATTGACTAGCTTCGCTTTTGCCAGTTGTTTTTTAAGTGTCATCGGGGTCCTTTGATAATTGTTTATCTAGTTTTTCCCAAGAAGGGTAGTCGTCTTGGGCTAATTGCATCTGGCTGACCAGATGCACATTGGTAACTTCATCTGCCGCTGTGTCGTATTCTAGGTAGCACACGACGCGCTTAGTAATACCCTTACTCACTGTAGGGGTATTCTCACGGTCAAACTTGTCTGCACGCACTCTGATGATTGCTTCTTCCACTGTTTCTGGTTTAGCTTGCGTCATGGCAGGCTCGATATTGAATCCTGCTTCTTTGTTTAAGAACGCAAGCAGTCCAGTTTTGTCAGTGGGTACTTCCCACATATCAAACTGACCTAGTTCTTTTTTGGCGTCAGCTTGTGTGCCTGCCCATTGGGTGCGGTTTTGGTTTACGTAAAGTCTCATGGCTGTTTCCTCCAATCAGGTGGCAGAGTTAGTTGTACTATTTCATCGCTTCCACAATCTGCACATTTAGCTTCGTTCGTCCCTACACTTACGTTCAAGTCTTGTTTTTCAACAACCCAAGCTTGATGCTCGAAGTTCCAATCAAGGGTGATGTCTATATACACTCGGTTACTGCCGCAATCTGCGCATGCGTGAACATAGCGATCGCTAGATTCTGCGATTGTTGCTGAAATATGGGAGAACGAACGGAACATGAGTAAATTTTCATCTGTAGATGAGTTCATGAGGTAACTCCATTTGGTTTGTTAAGCTGTGCTTATAAATACTCAGCCAGTTCTTTGTCCAATGCGCGCTGCGCGAGGGCTGCTTCGACTTTAGCCCGTGCTACATTGGTCTTGTATGCAGGCTCTTTGTAGAGATTGCCATTGGCTATTTTGACGCGTGCAACTGCAGCGTCTTCGTCATAGCGTCCCTGCGCATCGAGCCAGTGGCAGTCGACAGGCAGGAAGTGCCCTTTGGGCATGATGTTCATGCCACCATCTCCCAGATGGCCGCTTCTACAGATTCCTCATTGAGGTAATCGAGATCACCGCCTGCGTCTCTTTTCATAGATGCTGCGCTAAGCACATCGAACTCTAGTTCAGGGTCAGATCCTGGATTGACTGAGTCGTGTCTCATGTCTGGCAATTCGCCAGGGTAGAAATGCGTTACATTTACGTCTACGAGCCAATCGCCGACGACGATTGTATGATTGCCTGTAGTCATGGCTTATTACTCCTTGCTAAAGCTAGCATTGTTGGTTGGTGCACTTTGAAAAACGCCTCTATCTTAAAGGGCGTATCAAAGGTGAGGTTGGCCCAAGAGCCATTCTCACGCTGCTCAACTGCCCACATGGGCAATGATTCTTTCCGAGCCCTGATGATCATGCGATCAATTTGAGGGTCAGAGATTTTGTTAAACTTGGCCCATTCCCTGAGTGCTGGGTAGGTCCAGCTGCTTTTCATCTTCATTATCTTCTCTGCTTATACTGCGTTAATGGTTTATATTAGCCCTGCTTATAGATAAGGTCAAGACTTTTATTTTGCTGCACATTGAGCGCTGCTCGGTGGGGTTCGGCTTGTACCGGGGCATAAAAAAAGGGCCCATAAGGCCCTTTGTACGCTGCAGCCTATACTAGGTGAGCGGTGGCGTTAGCGACTTGAACCAATTGCAATATGCATTCGTTATGGTTCTTGTTTTCTGCAAACTTGCTTTCTGTGCGAGATTGCATCTCTTGCTTAGAGCGCTTTTTAGCGTGCTCGTTAGCAACGAACAATTCATAACGCTCGGTTCTGCTGGTCGTTGGGACGATGCCGAAGTTAGCATGCAACATGCTGACATCGGTCATTGTCTTGGCGAATC
>ENA-ORXF01001746-ORXF01001746.1-marine-metagenome-genome-assembly--contig:-NODE-1746-length-13714-cov-4.455672_pt1 | contig 13714 bp, 11 predicted proteins | sample MGYA00237864_ERZ511476 | MGnify/ENA primary metagenome ERZ511476 (study PRJEB26306, sample SAMN06343908) | marine metagenome | isolation source: coastal waters | place: Atlantic Ocean: West Antarctic... | reverse complement strand
TCTTTTTTCATCAACAGAATATCTATTAATAACATTTTCTTTACCGAGATCAGATTCAGTTAAAATATGAGTCGCCTTAGGAAGCAAGCTACCTAAGTGAAAGTCTCTAGAATTGAATTCATTATTTAAACTTACTTCAGGAAATTCTGGAAAGTCTCTATGGCAAAGATCCCATAGAGTATATATGAAATTATAATTCTCTAAATATTTATATAAAGAAGATTGGGTTAGAAAATAAACTAAATCAATGTCATCTTTTTTAAATGTTGAATCTAATTTAAGCTCAATAAAATTAAAGAATTTTCTAATAACGCTGCTAGATTTAACTAAATATTGAATTCTGCTTAAAAAAGTTATTTTTATATATTGAATATCAATTTTTTTTTCTTTAAACAGAGAAATATTTTCTTTAACTGTAGTGTAGAAAATAAAATTATATTTTTTTGAATTATTTTTCTTAAGTATTAAGGCAAGTGATAAGGATGCCTGAAAGCCTCCTCCAGAAGTAATTTTATTATCGATAATTACCGCTATATTAATTTAATTTTCTCCCTTTTTAACTACAAAAGTTACATTCCAATCAAAGGGATCAAGAGATTTTTCAATTTCATTAAATGGGCAACTATTTATTAATTGAAAATTATTACGTGAAATAATTGACTTCATTTCATCAATAAAAAAATATCTTAACTCGTGCTTCTCGGAAAATGTATCGATGATTTTATCATTCTTAAATAAATCAAAGTTGAAATCTACAGTAATGTTATTAGATTCTTTAAATACAGAAGATTTTGTTTTTCTAACAATTTTAATGTCATCTGAAGTAACTTTTTTCTCCCTTGTTGGAGAATAATCTCTAACTACAGCGTCTCCATTCCAGAAATCAAAAATTAAGATGCCTCCTTCATTTAATAAGTCATACATATTTTTAAATGACTCAGTAAGATCGGCATCTGTTAATACATAATTAATTGAAGAAAAAAGAGCCAGGACTACATCATATTTTTTATTTATTTTATTAGCTGATTGAAATGATTCATTATAAAAATGAATACTTTTTCCAGCCCTTTCTGATCTTTTTTTTGCTAAACCAATCATATCAGACGAAATGTCTGTTCCTTCAACGCTGTAACCATATGACAGTAATTCAAGAGCATGGATTCCAGTCCCACAACCAATATCTAATATCGATATATCTTCCTTACTCTTATGATCATATTTCGATATAAGATTTTTTATAAATAACGACTCATCAGAGTAGTTTTTATTTTCATAAAATAAATCATAGTATTGAGCATATTCTGAAAATCTTTTTTTTGAAATATCTGACGAGTTCATATCAGAGTTAGTTTAAATACTTGTCAAGTATTAAAGAAAATTGAGATACAACATAGTCAAGCTCATCTTTTGAAATATCCGGACCGCTCGGAATATAAAAAGATGCAGAAGCAGTAGATGCGGCTACGGGGCAATCTTCAGGATTCGTTAATTTTTCCTTTATGAATATATTTTGCAAGTTAAATGGAACAAAGCCTTGCCTAGTTTCAATTCCAACGTTGGAAAGATCGTCTAAAATAGAACCCCTCAGGTTATAAAGTTTTTCACTTGGATCTAGGACCATATGAAACATCCAATAAACATTTTTTGCATAGGATTTTTCTTGTGGAAATAAAATATACTTACTATATTTTTTGAGTTTACTCTTATAAAAATTAGATATCTCGATTCTTCTGTTTATTAACTTATCTGCATTTTTAACTTGCTCACAACCAATGGCTGCTTGAATATTAGTCATTCTATAATTAAAGCCTACTGATTCGTGTTGAAACTTATCTTTTGCTCCAAAAGCTAAAGATTTTAAGCTTCTAACTTTGTTTGCAAGCTCTTCATCATTAGTAGTAACCATTCCACCTTCACCTGTTGTAAGAATTTTGTTAGCGAAAAAACTGAAGCAGCCAGCACGACCTATTCCCCCAACTTTTTTTCCATTATACTCAGCGCCATGGGCTTCAGCGCAGTCTTCAAAAACAGGAATATTCATCTTATTAGCTAAATCTAAAATAGGATCCATATCTACAGGGTGACCGAAAAGATGAACGACCATAATAGCCTTTGTTTTTGCTGAAATTTTCTTTTTTAAGTCTTTATAGTCAATGTTAAGAGTATCTAGCTCTATATCTATAGGGACCGGAACAGCGCCTAAGTACAAAACTGCAAAAAAAGTAGCCATATTTGTTAAAGATGAAACTAAAACTTCATCACCTTTTTTAATACCATGAGCAGCTAAAGCCAAGTGCAACGCGCTCGTCCCAGAAGAGCATGAAATAGCATATTTTGTATTACAAAAGGCTGCAAATCCTTCCTCAAACTCGATTAAATGTTTACCAAAAAGACCTGAAATAGCTTTGTCTTTCAGTGCTGAAGAAATATTTGTTTCAACTTCGCTCGAAAAGAGAGGCCTGGCTACTGGTACTTTCATTTAGTCCTCATAAGGTATTAATGGCTTTTTCAGTCTAAAAGTATCTTTTTCATAGTCCATGCCAGATCTTGGACCTTTAGTGAGAACTAACATTTCAGAATCTTCAATCCCTTGAAAGGCATGAGCCTCCCAGGGTTTGCTAACACAAAAATCTCCAGGGTATAAAGTCTCTTCATCAATGTTGGTCAAGCTATCCTCTAATAAATCTTTATTAATCACCTTATTGCAGTATTTTAATTTTCCACTCAGCACATAATTCCATTGGGTTGTATCTTTATGATAATGATTGGCTCTAATAGCTCTATTTTTAAAAGATATATAAGTTATTGCATCAACACTTTCACCCTCAAGGATATCTAAAATTATTCCTCTATGGTCCTCAAAGACTGGTTCAAGTTTCTTTTTCAAAGATCATCTCCTTTTATAGTGTATTTTTCTGTTATTTCAGGAATTATAAACTCTTTTCCAAGATGGGTAAGTTTGGATTTAAGGTATTCTGCTAAATTCCAAGGTAAGATTAGTAAATGAGTAACATCGCTGTCAATGTCGCTATCATCAAGGATTGGTATCATCGAACCAGGAGCAATTTTTCCAATTTTAAGAATAGAGGAATCAGTTAGATAGCTTATGGCATCCTGATCTAATTTAAAGTAGTTAAGAAGAGTATTTCCTTTCGTTGCAGCACCAACACCTACAACTTTGCCTCCATCTTTAACAATATTATAGATTTGGGAATTTAAATTAACTTTCATTGTCCTAATATTAGCCATAAATGCTTCATATTTTGAATTAGCGAATAGGTTGCTTTCATCTTCTTTTGCAATAAGCTTCATTACATTCTCAGCCTCTACTGTTGACGGGGAATCTTTTTGAACAAATACTCTAAGTGACCCACACATATAGGTGATATTCATGATTTTAGTAATGGTAAGTCCATGGGATCCCATAAGATATTTTAAGGCCTTAACGCTAAAATAATGAACATGCTCGTGATAGATGGTATCAAATGCTACTTGCTCAACAAGATCATATAAATAAGGAACCTCAAAAACCAATACACCCTCTTCTGAAAGTATCTCTTTTGTATCCTTTAATACACTATTTATATCATCAGTATGATTTAAAACATTAGAGCTTAAGACGCAATCTACAAGCCCTTCTTTTTTAATATCTAAAATTGATTGATCAAAAAATTTATTAATAGTTTTAATACCATTTTTTTCTGCTATTTTGGAGATATTTTCTGAAGGCTCTATATTGAGAATATTATTAAACCCATGATCTTTAAATTTAGATAGCAAAGTTCCAACATTCCCTCCAATATCTACTACTAATGAATTTTTTGAGATATCCGAGCTTGCAATCACAGAATTTGCAAAGCTATTAAAATGACTTTCAGCAACCTTAGAATTTGAAGAATCATAACTATATTCGTATTTTTGATATCTCTCTTCAGGAGTAACGTAATATTTTGTAAAAACATGATTGCAGTTTCCACATTTAGCTAGCCTAAGAGGGTAGGAGGGAAGAGTTGAATATACGTATTCTTTTGGGATAAATGTGTCAGCTGGAGGATGCGAACCTAAGTCGACAACATCATCAATTTTTTTACTTTTGCAGATTCTGCATTCTGTTAAAAACATAATAAACTTAATTAAAAAAATGAATTATAGTACATATTAACAAGCATTTTTAAAATACGTTCCTTTATTATCTTTTAGTTATGTAATTTACTCCAATGAGCATATTTTTTGTAAAGGATTTTATAATAGAGACAATATTTATTTTTCTAGTGTATTTTTTGTTAGTCTTGTATTGAAGTAAGAAATAACAAGTGGCTAGAAATAAATGTTTTATAAATAATATGATTTGAAAGCTCTGCAGCAGTTTCAAACAAACCAGGAAGTTGTGTCTAGAAAGGCCTATAAAGCCACAATGTTTATAGATATCATCCTTGATTGTTAGAAAGTAGCCAATACCCCAAGTCGCTGTCAATTTAAAATTTGCAGAATGAGGAATCCCGTCATATGAAGTTTCAAGCTTGACGCATAAGTCCTTAGGTACCAGTTTTATTTTTTCTTTCTTTGCAACGTTAAGTGTAAGTAAATCGTCAGAGAAAAAACCATCGCCATCACTCATGAATTTAGTTTCTTTTGCTAAAGATAATTCACAAAAAAGAGTAGCTGTATCAGCAAGAACGCCCTGGTAGAGCCAGTCTGCATAGGTATTATCTATGCTAAGAAAAGGTTTCCTGATTTGGCCAGAGCACCAGCAATATGCATACCTAGTTCCATCACTAGTAGCCTCTATCATGTTTTCTAAAAATTCTGGAAACCAAATATCGCCAGTATCTATAAAAGCAATATACTTGCCTTGAGCAATTTTTTTGCCAGCATTTAATCTCCATAACTGACCTCTGTTCTTCTTAAAATTTAACTTTTTTACCCTTTTATCAACTATTTTTTCAATAACGTTCTCTGTATTGTCTGTGGATGCGTCATTTAAAATTAAAAGCTCAAAGTTATCAAAGTTTTGCCATAAAACACTATTAATTGATCTTAAAATCTCATTCTCGCTATTGTAGGTAGTCATTAGGACTGTCACTAAAGGGGGTTTTATATTTTGCATAATTTATATTTATTTTAAATATCAAGGGATTCAATATCAACTGTCTGGTGACAATAAAATATTGATTTTTTTGAAAGATTTTTAACTTTTAAAGGGAATTTATCTTCAATTAATTCCATTGGCCTAATGACTCCAATTAAATCATTGAAATGACCAACTTGAGAGCCTTTGCCATTAGTAAAGAGCTCTTTCAACAAAATTGTTTCTGACTCTGAAAGAATGCCATTCTTAATTGCTTTAACATTATCTGGATCAGCATTCATGTGATCATGATCTACTCCAAGAAGATATATATTTTCAAAGCCCAAGTATAAGGCAAGAAATAAGGCCATGTTGGAAGAAGTTTTGTGGGCCCAAGTTATCTTAGAGCAATCATAAGAAGCATCTGTAATCTTATCTTTTTTCTCAGGTGGAATATTACAATGGATATAGTGCCTGTTAGGCTCATCTAAGCTCTTCTTTTTCTTGAACTCATCAATATAGTTAAATTTAAAATCATCAATACCAAAAAAATACTTAACACTATTAGATAGGCCTGCATCAAGCTCATCGATATAAGCATTGTGCATATTAGGATAAGCGAATTCATGAAGAGGAGTAATAACATGATACTTAACACCTTCTAAATCCGGACTTATTATAGATTTATAGTCATCATGAAACATAAAAGAGTTAAGCCCTATAATATTCTCATTTTTAAACCTATTTATATCTACAGAATCAATTGAGTGCCCTGAACCCAAAATAAAACACCTTTGACCAACCATTGAATCTTTTAAATATTCATTTTTAATGAAATATTTTCTATATTTTAAATATATCAACTTAAACCTGATGCCATAGTAAATATCTAATAAAATAGGTGGTGATAATGATTTAATAAATTCTTTTAACATATTTAAATTACTTATTTTTTTGATTCAACAAATAATTGATGACATCCCTTTCGAGGGTATGATTCTGTAAGGTCGAGTTCTTCAAATATAAAGCTATCGAACATACTTTTATCAAAGTCACACTTTATGGTTTCGCAAAACCCCGCCTCTTTTAATGCATTATTTAAAGTAAAAAAATCATACACCCACATATGCTTTTCTCCTATTGATGCAAGACTGACATTGGTATTTCTAAAAGCTTTTGGAAGAAGTCTGATAACCAATCTAATCCATATCAAAGAGAGAATATTTATAATTATCTTCGGATCCCTCTTCACCCTTCCAATGACTTGTCTAAATCGACTTTCTGATGAGATGATAACTTCACTAAAAATATTTGGTCCTAGTAATTTTTTTACATAATTTTTAATATCTTCATCTTCTGAGTTTTTAATTTTATTAATTACTAATGCAAGATTACCTCCCGAAACTAATCTTACAGTTTGATCTAATAATAGCTCGATTACAAAATCAGATTTGATAAAGTCCTTATTTGCTATATGTAGAGAATATTCGCTTATAAGAAATTCTAAATCGGGTGTTATTAGTCTAATTACACCGTTAGGTTTTAAGATTCTGTAGCAATCAGACAAAAAAGTATTTAAATGATTTTTTGGAATATGTTCAATGAAATGTGATGAATAAATAACATCGAAGCTATTGTCCTTAAAGGGTAGTCCATTTAGCAAATCAACTTTTTGAATGTCCGGAGAGTTGGTAGTAAAGTCTATATTTGTCCAATCTTTATTGTTGATAAAGATATTCCCACATGCAATATTGAGAAATTTCATTAACTATCTATTAAATTTTTATTACGGCTAAAAATGAAGAGTTCATAAATAATTACAAGGAATATTCCAAATAAGAAGAAAATAGCTGTGCCAATAATCACTATGATTGTTTTTTGAGGTTCAGAAGCTTGAACAGGAATAAAGGCTTTATCTATTATTTCTAAAGAAAATTCATCAGTAATTTCTGATAAAGCAATAGTGCTCATCTCTTTTTCAATACCTCTAATTAATGCGTTTTGAATTGTTGTTAAATCTGAGAGAGCAAGTTCTTTCTTGTAGTATTCGATGGCTGCTAATGATTTTTTAATATATTTATCTTTAGTGTATAAGTTTATTGAATCCACAATCATATCGTTCCAATCTACAGCGATTTCTGGAGAATAGTATTTAACTCTAACTGTAATAAAGCCTGTGATCATATCTGAAAATACATTAAAGTGATTGCCATGAAATGCTTCAAAGGATTTTTCAAACAACGGCTTTCCAGAAACCCATTGACCAGAATCTACATCATAAGTATTTGAATCAATTATTATTTTTTGATTTGTCTTATCAAAGGATTGAAAAGCCATAAGCTGTGCTAAGAATTCATCATTCTGGTAGAAATTTTGAAAAAAGGTTCTTGATTTAAGGTGTAAAATTGTCTTTGAAATTTGTCCAGTATTTGAAGATCCACCCCCTAGAATACCTAGAACAGAACTCATACCATTATTACCTCTATCAGAAGAGGTGAAGCTTGGCTCTGCTTGAACATGAATAGAGTCTGAAATATATATTGGATTCAAGGAAAGTGAATAAAATATAGAAAATATAGAGCCTATAATTGTTAAGAGGACTATCTTACCCTTATGCCCAAATATTAAATGAATAAAAGCAGCTATATTAATTTCAAAAAAATCCGTATCTTTGTCTAGTTCCATTGTTTTTTTTCTTAGTGTGTTAATTTATGAATTATACTTTACCTAAGTATCTTGTTCATTTATTAAATGATATTTTTTAATATGCTGGTGAATTTAGCTTCTATGGCTTCTGAGGAATGATTATCTTTTAAAAAACTTTTTATAAGTAACCGTTGATTATTTATATCTTCATCTGTCATAGAAAGAGCCGTTATTATAGATTCTAAAACATGCTCTTTAGAGAAACCTTCTATTTTAATACCAAAGCCATCTAAATTTATGCTGCACTCTTTGGTAACAATAGGTATTAACCCTAGATTCATGCATGTAAGTACAGAGGAGGCTCCACCCTCTGAACATGACGGAAGGATTACAAAAGAATTTTGTTCTACCAAAAGCTGCATTTCACGTGAGTTTACATCTAGCATTCCATGAAAATTTATATTTTTATTTTTATTAATGCTCGCATCATAATAATTCATAAAATCTTTCTCTTCTTTTATGGGGCCGCAAATGTCTAATTTAATATCCTCAGAACACTCATCAATTGCATCAATAACCAGATCTAGCCCTTTAAAGATTGCTCCAGCACCCCCAAACCACAAAAAGCCTTTATTAGACTTAATATTAGATTTAACATCTAAAGTACTGCTTATAAAAGGAACAGGCATATGGGAAGTATTTGTATTTAAACCATTGTATGAATTCTTTGTAAATTGATTTCCCGTTACTATCAAATGATCTGAATTGATTGCTGTGTGCATCCAAGGCCAATAAGCTTCTCTTCTTGGACGCATTAGGATGCCTTTATTTTGAAACACATCTTTTATTCTTAGGGCTTCCTGAGTGTTTGAAAAATTAGGATTTGCGCCTGTTAAGTAACATATTTTTTTTATTAGAATGGATTCATTAAATACATTCCTATAAGGTAAACCAAAACCAAAAATAATTGAATATTTAGAATAATCAATTTTTCTTTTACATCTGTAGTCAACTACATCAACTGAATATCCTAACTTATAAAAAGTTTTAGCAATTATCCTGGACTCAAAAACATTACAATGCTTTATTGGTCTTTTGTTAAGGTAAAAGGGAGATTTTATATAGCAAATTAGAACCTTGTCTTTAGATTCCTTGCTATCGTATACGCTGATTGGCATTGAATATTCAACATATAGATTTCTTAAGATATCTTTTGCATAACTTATCATACGTAAAACTATAATAGCCCAATACTCATAGAATTATATATTTTGTAAAATAAGAAAATTAGAAAAGACATTTATTGAGGCCTCGTGGTAGCTTACTAGGATTGTGACAGCATTTCTGAGAATTTACTTTTCTTATTATCAGCTAGCTCTTGATAAGACCCATGCTCCAATACCTCTCCCTGATCTAAAACAAATATTTTATTAGCATTTTTAATAGTGGAAAGTCTGTGAGCTATTGTAATCAAAGTAATGTTTTTAGATAAGCCATTAATAGATTGCTGGATATACTTTTCAGAGTCATTGTCTAAAGAGCTTGTTGCCTCATCTAGTATAAGAATTAAGGGCTTTTTAATCAGCGCTCTAGCCAAGGCTATCCTTTGCCTTTGTCCGCCTGATAAATTACTTCCCCTATCGCCCATGCTTGTATCAAGGCCATCAGGGAGAGCTTTAACAAAATCTTTTGCATTTGAGCTTTCTAATGCCTCCCAAATATCCTCCACAGAACAATCTGGCTTGGCCCATTTAAAATTTTCATATATTGAGCAATTAAATAGAAAGGGATCTTGGGGAACATAGCCTATTTTATCCCTATATGAACCTATCAAATACTCATTAAAGTTTACTCCATCAAGAAGAAAATCACCTTCACTTGTAGCATATAATCCAAGTAATATATCTGTAAGAGTGGTCTTACCAGACCCTGAACTTCCAACTATAGCAATATTATCACCATGTTTGATTGATAAATTTATATCCCTAAGAGTATTGGCTCTTCCAATATATGAAAAATTTAAGTTCACTAGTTTGATTTCTTTAAATGAATTAAATTCCTTTGTGCCATCTCTATGCTCTAAACTTTTTGCTCTTAAATTTAAACGTTCAATTTGCTCAAAAGCTGGTAAAAAACCTTTAATCTCAGACCTTCCCTGAATTAAGACACCAAGCACAGGCATCATTCTAAAAAATGCGAAGAGAATCATTGATATTGAGGCAATCTCTATTCCATTCTTGTAACCCCAACTTACTGCTATAAGACCAGCACACATTCCTAAAGGCATAAATAAGATTGCAGTTGCATAAATTATGCTTTGAAATATAACAGAAGCTCTAGCATGTTCAGAAAAAGCTTTTCTGTAATCATCGACTGCTCTATCTTTTCTGTGAAAGCTCATAATTAATTTAGCTGCAGTAAAGTTTTCCTGCAAAACTGAAGTCAAAGTATTTGCAGTTGAGGTTATTAATTGACCATAAGGTGTAATCTTTTTATTTATGAGCCAGATAGGTATGACTGTAAAAATTAAACATGCAAGAAAAATTAATGTTAGTTGAGTAGAGATATAAAAGGGGATGCATATAAAAATGATAGCTTGAAAGAAATTTACAAATAGCTTGGTTAGGCTACCAAAAGATGCTCCTAGCTTATCAGACTCTTTTTGAAAAGAATTAAGTAATTGACCCATTCCTGTTTCAGAAAAAAATTCATATTTTGAATTAAAAAAATTACCCATAGTTTCTGACATCATCTGTTCTAAGATCGTAAATTGAGTTTTAAAAACCATATACTGTATAACTACAGAGATAAGGCCAGCAAAAATAAGTGAAGCTCCAAAAAGAAGAAAACTAAAGTTTACAGGGAGTTCTTTATAGCCAAATAAATTAGCAGTCATTAATGTAATTTGCGAATAGTCTTCCGGCTTAGTTTGTAGCAATACCTCTGCCAGGGGGCCAATTGATGCAACCGAAACAGAATTAGCAAGAGCTTGAATAAAAACAGCTACCAAAACTAAACTAAATTGCGCAGGAAATTTTAAAGTAAAAACTTTAACAAACTTTAGAATATCACCCATGATCTAAATACCAGTTGCCGTGCTCTTTGATAAAGCTGTCACTCAAGGACCCATGAACATTATCGATATGTTCATTATGGTAATTAGGAAAATGTTCCCACAGAATTAATGTTCTCCAAAAAACACTCTGTCTTTCATTATATGCATCGCTTTCATCCCATTTATTTTCTAGTTTATCAATAAATTCCATAAAAGAATTATCAATCAACTCCTCTGAATTATTAAGAATTTCCATCCCCAGAGATTCTAAATATTCACTGTATGACATGTTTAGTTTATCGCATTCCGCAAGACATATAAGCTTATTATTAATTTGATCTTGTAAAGAAATTGGCTTCTTTGTTTTTGTATTTACTATAATCTTAGGAGTCCAAATAGATCCCTTTGACCATGAATTTATGTGGCCTATCGGTGATGCATTTACAAAAAGGATTGGTTTATTAAAAATATCGCTGATACATTCCAGTCCATTTGATGAGGATATACAGAATTTGCAATTAGCCATTAACCATATATCAAAGAAATCTGAACCAAGACTGCTAAAAGGGTAGTCAAGAAACTTAGAGTGATTTATATCTAATTTTTTATTAACAACCTTACCCATTCTAATTACAAAATAACCTCTATCTAAGAGACTTAAAACCCCTAATTTATAATCATGAATATTAGAATCTCTGTAAGAATGACCTTCCCAGCATCCATCAGAAGGATATGCTTGATTAAGATAAGCATCATCCCTGATATTCATACAAACTAATTTACTCAAATCATCACAGCCGATAGATGTTAAGAAGGCTTTTCCCAAAGCATTTTCCTCATCACTGAACTTTAAGGTATTTTTTGACTGACTCAAAAGCCTATCCCTATCAAATGACTGACTTAACTCAAGATCTGGGGTTATTAAGTTAACAGATGGGTTTGGAAGAAGCTCTATTGCGGCAATTAAAAAAGATAATCCTCTTATTACTAAGACGTTCCTTTTAACATATTGAAAAAAATAATAATTGCAAATTGGTTGTGATATTGTAAATATGTCTAGTTTTTTTTTCTTTGCAAGACTTTTTCTTGAGAGATATAAACCAAAATCTAGAGCAAAGTGACCTATTCGAGAAGCATGGAATCTGCCAACTCTAATTACAACAAATGGGTTTAACAATTTTATTATGATAGCTAAAGGCAAGCCAAAAAAAACAGTTAAAAATAAATTAATTTTTTTTTTAAATGCCTGCATTATTCTATAGGCTTAACTATCATGCTTTTATTGAAAAAATCTCTAGGCATTAAAGGGCCCATATCTTCATTAGGTTTTCCAAAAACTACTTGAGGCGTTACTCTAAAGTTATCATCAACTTTAACATTACATATCGTAGGTTTTATAGATTTAATTACGGTGCTTATTTTTGAAACATCAGAGTTATCAGACAGTTCGAAATAGTCCATATCATATGCATCAGCTATTTTTTGATAATTAGGAAAGGAGATACCACCGGACTTGCTAGAGGCTATATATTTAGAATCTAGCCATTGCTCTTGAGTTTGCTGAATCATGCTGTAGCCTTGATTATTAATAACAAATATCTTTATGGGAATGCTGTGATGCATTATCGTAGCAAGTTCATAAGAAGTCATCATAAAACTTCCATCACCTGTTACAACAGTAACTGCAGATTTTCTATCTGATGCAAAATAAGCACCAATGGCTGCAGGTATAGACCAGCCCATTGCTGTATTGTTACAGTCATGAAATACCCTTACAGATTCAGGAATTTCTAACGATTGCATCAACCATGCTATTGAGCAACCAGTATCTATTAATAATTTGGAATTATCTGGTAAATTTTTTGAAATTTCTTTTGAAAAAACATAAGGATTTACTTGTGTAGTTGAAATATTTTCGCACCCATCAAATTTATTAAAACTTTCTTCCCATTCTTTAATTTGCAATATCCAATCTTTAGTTTTTAAAGAATAATTTGTTAAATTGATGTTAGATATATGGTTGAAAAAGTCCTTAAGGTCGGCATGAATAAGAATATCGAAATTTAAATCAAAATTCTTAAATTTATTAAGCTCATTTATATCTATATCTAGCATTATTTTTTTTGCATCTCTTGCAAAAGAACTAACCGGACTTCCTGTTGATTTAGTATCTAGCCTAGATCCTAAAGAAAAAATTACATCAGCATTTTGGACTGCAAAACTTGCATGCCTCATTCCATGCGTGCCAAATGTTCCAATATATAAGTCATGCTCATGAGTCATTAAGTCTGGAGCTCCCCATGTAAAAGCAACTGGTATATTTAATGATTCTGCAAAGTGAATAAATTCTTTTTGTGTATTAGATAAGTGAATCCCCCATCCAGCAATTATTACTGGTCTTTTTGAACCTTTAAGCATTTCAAGAGCTTCATTAATAGAATTGATAGAGGTCTTAATCAGATCTTGTTCATTTGGAGCATCAAATTTTTTTAATTTTGATATATCAATCATCTCTCTTTGAAGATCATCGGGAACATCAATCAAAACTGGTCCTGGGCGACCTGATTTTGCAATATAAATTGCTTTTTTAAGTTCATAAACAATGTCATTAGAGTTCTGTATTGAAACAGCGTATTTCGTGATTGGCTTTACAACTTCTACTATTGGGGTTTCTTGAAAGCCTATCTGCCTTACACCAGTTGAACCAGTTTGCCTCTTGGTGCTAGCATTTCCTGTAATTAATAAAGCGGGGACAGAATCATAATAACTACAACATATTCCGGTAATAAGATTTGTTGCACCAGGGCCGCTTGTTGCCATTGCAACGCCTATATTTCCACTAACTCTAGAATACGAATCAGCAGCCATTGCAGATGCTTGCTCTTGATGATTACATATATGATTAATACTGGGGTTATCAGCTATCGAGTGGATTAAATGAAGGC
>ENA-ORXF01001745-ORXF01001745.1-marine-metagenome-genome-assembly--contig:-NODE-1745-length-13715-cov-9.234565_pt1 | contig 13715 bp, 15 predicted proteins | sample MGYA00237864_ERZ511476 | MGnify/ENA primary metagenome ERZ511476 (study PRJEB26306, sample SAMN06343908) | marine metagenome | isolation source: coastal waters | place: Atlantic Ocean: West Antarctic... | reverse complement strand
ATTAAATGAAATACTCTTTTGGCAACTTCCTGAGTTCCTCCCCCTTTATCACTTCCTGTAATTATCCAAATCATCTATTTATAAATTGATTATGGTTATACCAAAGAGATATTAAGAATATTCTATAAATCATTTTGGCTGAAAATTTTGAATATTTATTTTTAGATTTTGCAGTTACCAAAAACCTATTTAGCACTATAACCGTTTGTTTACTATCCCATAGTTTACATTCAAGAATTTCACTTTTGACCCAAGTTAAATTTGATACGATTATACCACTGACATCATAGGTCCACCCCATCTTGCCAATTTTATCTGAATCTAAGTCTAACTTATTTTTAAGTAATTCTCTTAAAAACACTTTATTTCTATTTGGTTTCTCACTGTATATTAAATTTAATGGCAGCTCTTCGAAAAAATTTTTAATTCGAGATGAAGCAAACGGCATCACTAAGTTGCTGTCATAAACATCGCAAAAATTTTGAAGCTTTCTAATCATCCTACCAGTAATTACTTTAGTAGCATATATATCCGAAAACGTTTCAATAATATTAAGATTCTTTCTTTTAGCACTTTCAATTCCCCAAAAACTGTGCGTACTAATAAAATTTTGATAAATTTTATTTGAATCTAAATTACTCAATCCGTCAAGCCCAAATAATTCCAATTTTGTTTTTTGTAAAGGGCTAAGTATACTTTCTGATTGAAGAGTATTTCTAAGAATACCGCTCATAAAATTAAAAGTACTAAAATCATATAGCAGTTTTTGCCTTTTTGATGGAAGTGAATACAAATAACCATCATTTCCATCTCCAAAAATTAAATTTGAATCTGCAATATCGCTATTTTGATAATGATATAAAGGATATGCAATAGTCACACTATCTACAACCGGAAAAGGCATTTTCTCAAAATAATTTTCAATATGCAATTTATGTGCTAAGCTTAAATCATCAATTTCGTTTAAAATCAAGTGTTTAAAACCTAATTTTTTTGCTATTCCTTTACTTATTTCACTTTCATCAAATTTCCCTTTGGACTTCTGGGTAATCAAGCTTACTCTATCTTGATCTCCAGATTCAGCTAATGCTAATGCTATAGAATTACTGTCTTTTCCAGCACTATGAAAAAGAAAACTATTAGAATGAGAACTCTTATTTATCTGTTCATTCGTTTCTTCTGCAATCAATTCTAAAAATTCTAATGATTTTTCTTCAATATTCACATCTTCCTTTCTTTTTGAGTTAGAATATGGGAATTCATGCTGAAAAGCTAATTTTAAATCATTTTCATTTATTTTTAAACTATCTCCCACTTGAAGAATAAATAAATCTTCATAAATTGTATTAGGTGAGGGTATAACCCCATTACGAAGTAAAAAAGAAACACCTAAAGAAGAAACTCTTAAATTATCTTTAACTCTACTGTCATTTAATATCTCGGTTATAGATGTAGAATAAAGAATTACACCTTTAAGCTGGAATAAGTAATAAGAAAACTTCCCACTTACTGGTGCTGATATTTCAATCGGAATGTTTGACTTAATTATCTCACGAATCATGATGTTTTTGGTTTAAAATTGTTTCGAGAGCTTCTAAATGAGACTCACATCTTATAATATTTATTTTTTTTAATTTATTTTTTCCAAATAATAGTTTATTTAAAAAAGGAAATATGTTTTGTAATCTGTTTATGCCAAAAAAAGTAAATGGAATAAACATCTTTGAAATATACATGTTTTTCTTGCTTTTCAAAAACTGATGCCATAAAGAAATCCATTCTGTCTCTCTATTTTCAAGAATATCGCGAAGATTATTTATTTTTGATAAAAAACATTCTTTTTCACCTCCTTTAAGAAGTTCGACTCCCTCTAATTCGACACTCTGTCTGTATGGGATCAATTCAAATGAGGATAGTGTGTTTTTATCTAAATTTATTTGAAAAAAATAACCGTAATTCCAATCTTCACTATCTACTAATTTGTCGAATATTAAATTACCTAAAGAGTACACAATCGGTGAGTTTTTATATAATTCATAACCGCCAGCTACATGGGGATGGTGACAAATAACTGAATTGACGCCAAGGTCAATAAAATATTTACAGAGTTCTCTTAGTTTTGGACGCGGTAAACTAAAATATTCATTACCTCCATGAAGAGTTATAATAACATAATCAGCTTTTGATTTTGCTTCATTAATCGCTTCTAAATTTAATCTTTGATTAATTAAGCATGCTCCAATATTATTCTCAGAATTAAACTCTTTTTCCGCTATAGCAATTATAGCTATCGTTAACTGCTTACCTCTCCAGTAATACGGTTTGTTTTTTTCATCACCAAACCCTGCTCCAACATATGATAAAGATTGAGTTTTACAGGCCTCAATTGTATCTTTCAATCCCTCTGCACCAAAATCAAGACAATGATTATTAGCTAACCCGACTAACGAGAAAGACTTTAAACATTCTATTGCTTGCGGTATTGACTTTATATTAGGACCAGATTTTTTAATTGGTTGATTACTGAAAGTTAAGGGACATTCTAAATTGACAAAAGCTAAATCTGCACCCTTAATTACCTCAAGTGCATCATTAAAAATGAGCTCTTTTTTATCTCTAGCTATTTTTTCAAAGCCCTTAATTGGAGCAAAGTCTCCACCAAAAAGAATTTTAGTTTTCATTCCAAATGTTTATATATTTCTTAGCAATTTTAACTGCATCATGATTTTTTTCAATAAACGTTCTCGACTCCATACCTAACCGAGAGATCTCATCTTTATTATGAATCAACTCTGATAAGATATTAAAAATGTTATCTACCTCTTTTCTTATCGGTATTAAAGGACTCTTGTCTAAAGAAAATTCTTTTAAAAACTCTTTTTCTCCTCCACCTATAGTAACCTTTCCTAAAGCCATTGAGATTAAACCGTTAACTCCTGTTGATACAGAATATAACTGATCAACCACTATATTTGCTTTTTGAAGAAGCTTTAAATAATTTGAATATGAGACCTTCTCAACTATTAAAAGCTCTACTCTATCCGGAAATGCATCTTTTAATTTATTAAGCTCTTTAAGTATAAAATCAGTCCCTTTCACTTCCCTTCGACTTATACCATGAAAAATAATTACCTTATCCTCGACAGTATTTTTTTCGTAACGAAAGTCCTCAAGTTTAATTGGGATTGGAATTGTTGCTGTTAATTTATCGTGACTTACATTTCTGTGACCCTCTGCATATTCATACATAATTGGGATATACCCATTAATTTCATTAAACAACCATTTACTGAATTCTCTTCCTTTTGTTGTTTGCCCAAATAATCTATCAACCTTATAATGACTCTTAATTGCCTTATAAAATTCTTTGTATTTGTAAGTATTTTGAAAAAAATCACATGTATAAGTGTCTATACAACCAGCCCCAACTATAAATATTTTTTGGTTCCTTTGTTTTAAAATTTTAATAAGCATCCTATCTAACCGAAATTTAGATGGAAAGAAATCAGTTGAAATTAACTGGACAACATCAAAATTTCTAAAATTAATAATTAGTGACGCAAGCTGATAGTAATAATATAAGCTACCTGCCTTTGATTTACCTCGTTTTAAAACGATGTCTGAACTTATCTTTTTAAAACCATCTCCTGAAGAGACCAAAGTAACGTCATGATTACATTCTATTAACCCCTTTTTCAGATTGAGATGAAGAGAACTAGCTTCTCCAATTAATAATATTTTCATTTTATAAATTTATTTATTTTCACAACTAAGTAAACGGAATTAAACCACCTATAAAAAAGTCGATACAGAATATTGAACTTTCTTGAATTTGTTATGTTAATCAATTTTACTTTATTTTTTTTCAGTTGCAATGAAAAGGATTTGTGTGCCTCTACAATTTGAGTTAATTCTGTTCGAGAAAAATTTTTATTTTGCATTAGAAACCCAAAAATTGAATTAAAAAGTTTTCTATTTGAGTCTGAAATCACAAATTTTAAATATTCAGGATCTTCTTTAATAGTAAGATCAATTAATCTTCTCTCAGTTTCTAAAAAACCCAGTTTATTTATACTTAATTTTTTAGTAAGTGAAGAAGCATTTGACTTGTGAAAATACTGACCACCTGAAATAACTACTTGAACACACTTGAGTAAAAAAACTCTTGTAACATATTCGTCGGCGTTATATCTATTAAAATCTAAGTTTCCTTCCGAAGCATTTAAAAACAATGACCTTTTATATCCAGCAAAGCCATGAATTGTCCACGGAAAAGTTCTTCGAAAAGCCTCTTTCCCTTTCAATATCATGCCTTTATCTAGTTTATTTAATTTATTAAAACGAATCCATGAACCGTCTTTTTTCTCACTCACTAACTCTGGAATAATCATATCTGCTAATGGATTATCAATCAGAGAATCACTCATCTGCTGGATATAATCTTTTGAGAGGTAATCATCTGAATCCAAAAATAAAACATATTTGCCTGAACTTAATTCTGCTCCTAATCTTCTTGCTTTTGCAGGTCCGGAATTTTCAATATTTTTAATTACTAAATTATTTGGGTATTTTAGTCTAAATTCTTCTAAAATATCCCATGTTTTATCTGAACTACCGTCGTTTACAAGAATAGCTTCCCAATCACTATTAGATTGATTTATTATAGAATAAATGGCTTTTTCCATCCATTTTTCTGCATTAAAAAGGGGCATTATAAATGAAAAGGTTGGTGAATTATACATGATATTTATTTGGTCTTTATATTCGATAGGTCACTAAAAGTCACTATGCAAAGTTTAACAATTTATATAACTCCATCCAAACCTTTTTTTTTGTAGATATACATGGAATAAACATATATTATAAAATTTGTTACTCCTAAATACAAAAAAACAGCTCTAACGTCAATACTAACGGCTATTAGAAAAACAAAACTCCCAGAAAAAGCCATGATAACTGATAGTCTTAGATTATATACTGAATGAAAAAACAACAAAATAAAATGTTGCTTTACCTTCATCTGGACTAAGAACAGAATACCTACATAGATAAAAATTATGAAAGTATCAAGATGTGGATATTTAATTAATTTTAACAAAACTAGTAAATCCGTTATGTAAATCACCAATAATGGAAAGGCAAATAACATTGCAATTATAATTAAATTTTTAATTTTATCAATAGCAATGATTTCATTTTTCAAAATTTTTAAATTATCTTTTACATAGACTAATTTTTGCACCATTGGATCAAAAATGTTGCCAACAATAACTCTAGAAATAGTTAAAATTCTTTTAGCTAATGTTACCGAACCTAATACCTCTGTTGAAAAAAATATAGAAACCAACAATTGATCCAACATATTATATACAGATGCTATATATGAAGAAAAAGTGAAGTTTTTTGATTGCCTTAAATTGAGAATAATTAATCTTTTTTTTATGTGTGTTTTAAAAGATATCCATTCTCTTAATTTAAAAATTAAAACTGAAGTAACAATAATTGGCAGAAAAATGATAATATAAATATACACATCAAAACCAAAATATATAAATAAAAAAATTGCGATAAACCTACCTAAAATATTAATAGAAAAAGTTACAAATGCCGCTGATAAATACTTATTAAATGATTTTAGTAATAAAATAATTGAATCATTTACTGCTACAAAAACACTTGTGAAAATCATAGTGACGAATAGCATAAAATATTCGTTGTTAAATTTCTCCACAGAAATGAATTTTGCATAAAAAAATAATGGAATCATTAAAAGACAAGCAAATAAAATTCTTAGAAATAAACTTTGAGTTATTAATTCTGAAATCTTACCAAGTTCATCATTTTTTTGATAGAGTAAAACATTTCTTATTGCTAAAGTTTCAAGTCCTGCATTAGAAAAAACTCTAGATATCGACATAATCACTTCATAAACACCTACTATAGCATATAAGGTTGGAGGAATACTCGCTGCCACATAGAAGACCGAAAAAAAGCCTAAACCTAAACTGAAAAACTGTAAAATTATTAATTTAACACTTTGGTTCATTAATAATTATTAATAGCATTAACAACAACTTCCAACTCTTCTAAAGTATGCACAGCACTTAGAGGTAAACTTATAATTTTTTTATGAATTAATTCCGTTATTGGTAATTCTAAATATTTAAAATTACTATATGCTTTTTGATGATGAATTGGAATTGGATAGTGAATAAGTGTTTGAACACCTTTATCAAGTAAATATTTTTGAAACTTATCTCTATTTTCTGTTCTGATTACGAATAAGTGCCAAACATGACCTTCTTCTTCTAAAATAGTTGGTAGGATTATATTTTCATTTTTAATATTGTTAAGGTAATAGTCTGCTGCTTTGCGTCTATTATCAATATCATCTTGAATATATTTTAATTTTACATTTAAAAAAGCGGCCTGAATTTCATCTAATCTAGAATTTAGTCCTCTGTAAATATTTTCATATTTTTTTTCAGATCCATAATTCCTTAAAGCTGATACTGTTCTCGCTAAATCCTTATCGTTAGTAGTAACAGCTCCGGCATCACCTAATGCTCCTAAATTTTTTCCTGGGTAAAAGCTATGACCGGCTGCATCACCTATTCCTCCTGAAATTTTATTATTCCATTTGGCACCATGTGATTGAGCACCATCTTCAATTAGTTTTAAATCGTTTCTCGAACAGATTTCTAGCATTTGATCATCAATAGAGTTTTGACCATAGAGATGTACTGTTAATATTGCTTTTGTTTTATTTGTAATTGCAGCCTCAATTTTATTAGAATCCAAATTATAAGTTTCTAAATTTGGCTCTACAAAGACTGGAATTAAATCATTATCTGTAATAGCTAAAACAGATGCAATATATGTGTTGGCAGGAACTATAACTTCATCCCCTTTAGTCATTATACCTAACTCAATATACCCTTTAAAAATTAATCTTAAGGCATCTAAGCCATTTGCAACGCCTAGAGCAAATTCAACATTACACAAAGTAGCATAACTTTGCTCAAAAGCTTCTAATTCCTTACCCATTAAGTACCAACCAGAATCAATAACACGATTAGCTGCAATTTTTAATTCTTGCTCGTATTGGGCATTAATTTTTTGTAAATCTAGAAATTTAATCATTATTAAAATTGTATTACTGTTCCTGATATAGATAGCCCAACTCCGAAGCCAGCTAACAATACTTTGGAACCTTTAATTATCTTTTTTTTCATTAATGCATCCTCAAGGGCTAATGGAACAGACGATGAAACTGTATTTCCACAGTTTTCAATAAAAATATGAAACTTATCTTGTGGAATTTTACATCTTTTACGAATGAAATTCATCATAAACACATTAGCTTGATGAAAAATAAATAAATCTACAGAGTTTAAATCTAAATTATTTGAAATTAATAGTCTGTCAATAAAAGGAGGAACTTTAAAAGATGTAAACTGAAAAACTGCCTTGCCATCCATGAAAAGATAATCATCATTTTTAATGTAGTTTCCGTCAATATCAAACTCATCTTTAGCTGTTAAATGTTTGTGTTTTATACCACCATTTTTAACCATTAATTTATCATATCCGCTTCCTTGTGTGTAAAATGAAAAATTTTGAATAGCACCAGACATATGAGTGTTTGGTTGCTTTGATATCAATGAAGCTGTTGCTCCATCACCAAAAATAGTTTTGTTAGATTTATCCTGAGGATTAATAAGCTTTGAATAAGTCTCTGAGGTTATTAAAAGAACGTTTTTAGCTTGTCCAGACAATATAAGTCCTTTTGCATAACTCAATCCATAGAGATATCCAGAGCAACCCATGTTTATATCAATTGCTCCTATATTACTATTTAAACCAAGTTTGTCCTGAAGAATACAAGCTGTTGTTGGTATTAAAAAATCAGGACTCTGAGTACAAAAAATTAAAAAATCAATACTATCCTTTATGGTATTATTCTTTTCAAATAATTTTTGAGCCGCTTTAATACCTAAATCACTTGAAAATTCATTTTCATCAGAAATATGTCTATTAAAAATACCTGTTTTAGAAGAAATTTTATCTGCAGACCACTCTGGATGTTCTAAATTAATTTGATGATTTGATAGAACGTATTCTGGTAAAAAATGTGCAATTTCAGAAATAAATGCCATTTTTATGATTGATTATTTTTGACGAATTCGTAAATGTCATTTATTGTTTTAAAGGATTTAAAAGCTTCATCTGGTAAACGAACACCGTAATTATCCTCTAACATAACCTGAATAGCCATACCTGTTAATGAATCCCATGAATCAAAATCTCTGAAGATAGAATCTTCATTTAAATTAACAGCATCCTCAAATTCTTTTTTGATATCGTTTATAAATTCTATTTTATTTTTCATATCCTAATAATTTAATTAATTTATTTTTATGTTTTGTGAAATTATCTTTGTCTAACTCAAAATAGAAATTGTTTTCATCTTCTGATATAATTCTTGGTGAAAACATTTTATGATACTTTAAAACCTTTTTGTTTTTTCTTCTTACCTCAAATACACATTTAGTGAAGTTTGTTTGATTGAAAAAGATTGATCTACAAAATAAATCTGAGACTATTGCTATACTATTTCCAATGTTGCTGCGGAACAACCAACTTCCAATCTCAAAAGAATTATTTTTAATATTATATATTCTATAAACTCCAAACTTAATTTTATTATCTGGCGAACAACAAATCACATAAAATTCTTCTTTGTTAACTTCTCTTTTTTTGTAATCAATGATCCAATTAATTTGATCTTGAATATTTTGACTAGTTTTATTTAAGTATAATGATAGTTTATCATCAGTTCTTAAAGATAATATAAATTCTGCATCTGTAATTTCAACAAATCTAAAAAGAAATCCATACTTTATAACTGGAAAGTTAATCACCATTTAAACAATATTTTAAAAATTCACCATATTCTCTAATATAATCTTTCTCGTTATACTTATGAGAAGCTAATACCAAACAAATTGAACCTGAAGAAAAATTAATCTCGGAAGCCCAAATTCCTGGTGGTATATGCAAACCTTTATAAGGTTGATTTAGGGTAACTAACTTTTTTGATTTTCCATCATCGAGCAATACATCAAAACTACCTGAACCAGCAATTAAAAATTGGTGACATTCAATATGAGCATGGGCACCACGATCCTTGCCTCCAGGAATATCATATAAATAAAATATCCTTTTAATATCAAAGGGAATTTCAATACTATTTTGGATTGATGTTAAATTCCCAGATCGATTCTCAATTTTCGGCAATTCTATTAGTGAACAATCAGATACTAATATTTTCATCGATATATGATTTTTTATTTCTGATATAATCATTTTCATTATAATTAGTATTAGAAATTACTAATACTAAAGTGTTGGTTGCAAAATTCTCCATATGTCTCCATAAACCATTAGGAATATATAAACCTTGATAAGATCTGTTTAGTGAAAATTTCTGTTCTTTCACACCATCAAAAACTATGATGTCTAAGCTTCCTGACAAAGCAACAATCATTTCTTTTTGCTTAATAAATGCATGGCCTCCTCTAACTTCTCCACCAGGTACATCATAAATTAAGTATGATCTTTTAATACTGAAAGGTACATGAGTCTCTGACTCTATAACACTTAAGTTACCCCTTTTATCAAGTATTTTAGGAAGTGAAACTAATTTGACTTTTCCCATTAGTTTTTAGCTATTTTATTTATGTATTGACCGTAACCGCTTTTTCCATATTTATCTGCGGCTTTTAATAGTTGTTCTTTATTAATAAAACCATGTAAGTATGCGATTTCTTCTAGGCATGCAATTTTGGTGTTATTTCTTTTTTCTATTACTCTAACAAATTCTGTTGCTGCATCCATGGAATCAACAGTTCCTGTATCTAACCAAGTTACTCCTCTCTCCAGTACTCCAACATGTAACATTCCTTTTTCTAAATACATTTCATTTAATGTAGTTATCTCTTTTTCCCCTCTTTCACTTGGTTTTACTTTTTTTGCTAGTTCAACAACACTATTATCATAAAAATACAAACCCGGTATAGCAAAATTTGATTTAGGTTTTAGAGGTTTTTCTTCAAGGCTAATAACTTTTTTGTTACTATCAAATTCAACAATACCATATCTTTCAGGATCACTAACGTTACAAGCAAAAATAGAAGCGCCTTCAATATCAGTTTTCTCTCTTAATACTTTTCCTAAACCATTCCCGTAAAATATGTTATCTCCTAAAACTAAAGCAACTTTATCTTTTCCAATAAAATCTTCTCCTATTATAAAAGCTTCAGCTAAACCATTTGGTTCTGGTTGAACCGCATATTCAAATTTACATCCAAGATCAGATCCATCCCCTAAAAGTTTTTTAAAGGATTCCTTATCATGAGGTGTTGTGATAATTAATATTTCACGAATCCCTGCTAACATTAAAACAGACAATGGGTAGTAAATCATTGGCTTGTCATAAACAGGTAGTAATTGTTTACTTACAGCTATTGTTAATGGATACAATCTGGTACCTGAACCTCCTGCTAAAATTATTCCTTTCATAATTTATATTATTTATTATAATATTGTTGAAACCATAAAATAAATTTTGAGACCCCGTCTTTCATTGTAGTTTTACTCTGGTAGCCTAACTCTTTAATCTTAGAAATGTCTGCCCAAGTTTTAGGCACATCTCCGGGCTGCATCGGTAAATATTTTTTTTCCGCCACTCTCGAAAGGTTTAATTCTACTGCATTTATAAAATCTTCTAAAGATTGAGGATTCCCATTACCAATATTAAATATTCTGTATAAAGGGTCTTCTCCAATTCTTTTTGGTGGATTATCTAACAATAGTTCAATACCAGAAACAATATCATCTATATAAGTGAAGTCTCTACTCATATCACCACGATTAAAAACATTAATTGAACGATTATTACTAATTGCATCTGCAAAAAGCATTGGTGCCATGTCTGGCCGTCCCCAAGGCCCATAAACAGTAAAGAATCTTAGTCCTGTCGTAGGAATATTATATAAGTGACTATAGGTGTGCGCCATTAATTCATTACTCTTTTTAGTTGCTGCATACAAACTAATTGGATGATCTACAGAATCCTTTTCAAAAAAGGGAACTTTTTTATTTGCTCCGTAAACACTTGAACTACTTGCGTACAATAAATGTTTAATCTCATTATGCCTGCAGCATTCTAGGATATTTAAAAAACCAACTATATTACTTTGAATATAAGCATCTGGATTATCTATACTATACCGAACTCCTGCTTGCGCTGCTAAATTACAAACAACATCAAATTTTTGCTTTTCAAATAATGTTGAAAGTTCTTTTTTAGCTTCAAGATCCATTCTTGCAAATGTAAATTTATCTATATATTTATCACTTCTACTTTCTTGAAAAAACACCATTGCTTCTGAACTAGAAACACCAAGTTCTTTCAGCCTTGATAATTTTAAATTTATATCATAATAATTATTTATATTATCAATTCCATAAACATCATGACCATTATCTAATAGAGATTTTGATAAGTGAAATCCGATAAATCCAGCTGCGCCAGTAACTAATATTTTCATTTAATTTTTCCTATTTGATGATATTCAAATCCTTTTTCTTCTAAGTTAAATGTATTGTACTGATTTCTCCCATCAAATATAACAGCATTTTTCAATTGATTTTTAATTTCTTCAAAATCTGGTGAACGAAATTCTTTCCATTCAGTTAATAGAACTAAGGCGTCTGCGTCTTTTAAAACTTCATATTTAGAGTCTACATATTTAATATTCTGTATTTCTCTTAAATAATGCTCTTTGGCTTCATTCACTGCTTTTGGATCATATGCTTTTATCATAGCACCTCGCTTTACCAATTCTTTAATTACATAAATTGCTGGAGCCTCACGCATGTCATCGGTCCCTGGCTTAAAAGCAAGCCCCCAAATACCAAAAGTACAACCTGTTAGGTTTTCGCCAAAACGGGTTACAATTTTCTGAGAAATTACTAATTTCTGTGCATCATTTACTTCTTCTACTGCAGTGATCAATTGCGCAGTGTAGCCATTTTCTTTGGCTATTTTAGTCAGTGCTTTTACATCTTTTGGAAAACAGGAACCTCCATAGCCTGCACCAGGATAAATAAAGCTATATCCAATACGCTGATCGGAACCGATTCCAATTCTTACTTGATTGGCATCTGCCCCTACCTTTTCACATATATTGGCAATTTCATTCATAAATGATATTTTTGTAGCCAGCATTGCGTTTGCAGCATATTTTGTCATTTCAGCAGAACGAATGTCCATGGAAATAAAACGATCTCTGGACATGCAGAAAGGATGATATAACTGTTTCATTTTCTCTGTAGCATAATCAGAATCAGTTCCTATCACTACTCGATCTGGCTTCATGAAATCTGCAATAGCAGCTCCCTCTTTTAAAAATTCAGGATTAGAAACCACATCAAACTGTAAATCAGAATTTCGTATATCTAGTTCTTTTTGAATGGTTGCCTTTACTTTATCAGCGGTTCCAATAGGTACCGTAGATTTATCCACAACAATCAATCTTTTTTGCATCGACTGCCCTATCGATTTCGCTACTGCTAATACGTATTGTAAATCTGCAGATCCATCAGCCCCCATCGGAGTTCCAACCGCTATAAATGCGATTTCCGAATTTTGTAGAGCCTTATCTAACTCAGTTGTAAAAAACAAATTCTTATTCTTTACATTTTTCAAAACCATGCTCTCTAAACCAGGTTCAAAAATAGGAATAATCCCTTGATTTAATTTTTCAATCTTGATGGGTTCTATATCTACACAAGTGACCTTATTTCCCATTTCTGCAAAACATGTCCCTGAGACTAATCCAACATATCCGGATCCAATAATTGTAATATTCATAACTTATTTATTTTCTTCAATTTCTTTCACTTGCTTTCTGAGTCCACTCGAAGAGAACCTGTGATCTCTAGAATTGTAATAGAGTTCTATTCCCTTTTCTTCACAATACATTCTACCTGTATAGTTTTTATCTTTATACTCATCTCCAATAATGCGAACATCCAATTTAAAAGAATGCAAAATATCTTCTAAATCTTGCTCAGATACGTAGGGTACAATTTCATCTACGTGTTTGGAGCCTTTCAATTGAATATAACGCTCTATTATTGATTGTGAAGGGCCGTTTTTCTCAGGGCGATCAATCGAAGGATCTAACTGCAACCCCACGATCAAATATTCACATTGTCTTTTTGCTTCTTCCAACATCTTTACATGCCCAGCATGCAAAAGATCAAAGGTTGAAAAAGTAATTCCTACTTTCATAAATCTCTATTTTTCTCGAATACCACCGGTATTCTGTTTTGTTTTTATTTTAATTTTTTAGTACAAAAACACCCGTTTTTTCCACGGCTTCGCCGGTACTAACCACAGTAGTACTTTTTATTACATAAAAAAATTCCAATTGCTTACTGCAATTGAAACGATACAATGGCACCTAATTTTTGTAACTGGGCCAAACACTTTTTTCCTTTAATAGACAACAAAGCTGCCTGCTCTCCTAACAAAGGTACTTCCACTAGATCTCCAACAGCTAAGCATTTTTCATCTTCCACTTTCGTGGCTTCTAAATAACTTTTCATTGCCAGTACCTCTTCATTTGAAACACTCGCACGTT
>ENA-ORXF01001741-ORXF01001741.1-marine-metagenome-genome-assembly--contig:-NODE-1741-length-13721-cov-6.437628_pt1 | contig 13721 bp, 22 predicted proteins | sample MGYA00237864_ERZ511476 | MGnify/ENA primary metagenome ERZ511476 (study PRJEB26306, sample SAMN06343908) | marine metagenome | isolation source: coastal waters | place: Atlantic Ocean: West Antarctic... | reverse complement strand
GTGTGACAATTATGTTACATCTTTTTTCTTTCCACTCAGGTATTCTACTTGAGGTTTAGTCTTTATTCTAAACAACTTGCGAAGGAAAGCCTCAATCTTTTTCATGTTATAAACCTAACAACCGAGAGACATGTTTTCTTTCAGTCGGTAAAGGTTTACCAGCTGACAACTCATCCATGATCTGTTCAAAATAGAATGCTGAATTCTCATTATCATTCTGCTCAAGTAACTCTTTACAGTCTCGAAAGAAATTACGTAGCTTCATAGCTTGACCATCAGCAATTGTATTACTTGCACTTGCTTTATGCCAAGTGCCATTTCTTTGATTACTCATAATATACTCCTAAAAATTAGGTTGTTCAGTCCAATTGTTATTGTGCATAATTGTCAGAAAGTTATCGTACTGACTGCGATTCATTTCAAGCTCAGAACCAGGGGTTCCATCTTTACCTTCGAATACTTGAGCTTTGTGTCCACTATAGTTATTAGAGATAACATAGAAATGGACGTGATCTTTGTGAACGAATTTCATTCGTGAGGGTCCTCCCATTTACTAATACGTTTACTGTAAAATCTTTTTGGAAGCCAACCACGCATGCTTCGATAGTAATGTACCCAAAGCTTAATCGCGAACCACATCCAAGGGAGATAGCACAATAATAATACTAGAATTAATTTTGTTCCTGGCTCCATACGAGGTCCCCTACTTGAAGTAACCTCGTATTTATACCAAGAGGAAACTATGCGGCGTTAGCGTATTCTACCGCTTTCTCCGCCGCTTTGATCTTACGAAGTTGGTTCTGACCATACCATTGACTGTGCAAACGATTGTCAGCATTACGTCCATGGATGTGATCAGTCACATATGTGGCACCATTAAATACCTGCCACCAAGATCCTTCGGCAAAGTGTGCGCCAGGTTGTGTAGCAAGATTGTCTACACATTTTTTGGCTTGACCTGAAAGAGTTTCATACTCTACTTCACCTTCATTCGAACCTGAAGTTAAAGGGAACACTTCATTATAGTAGTTCAACATATTTTCAACACTGAACTTCTTACTACCAAGAAACTCAGCCATTTCTTTGTATTTAGCAAACTTCTCATGTGCCATACCTAATTGATCTTTTACCATATCAGCGTTGAATGCTGATTTGTGACCAATCTTGATTGCACGATCTTGTTTGGTATCAATTCTATTGAGTGCAAAAGTAAGTGTATTGTTACATACTACACGAATTGGTGTAAAACGTACATCAATTGATTTGCCATATACATGTGGGTTTGAAAATAACATGTATGAATCTACTTGATCACCACCAAAGAGATCAAATGATTCTTTGACTTTGGCCAAGGCCCATACATATTGTCCACCTTTGAGTGAACCAGCTGTGTGCATTTCCATATCACCTGACATTACAAACTCGTTGAAGAACTCAAATGCTTCATGGTTTTGTACTGGATGCCAGCCACTACCAACATTTGTTAGTATTTTAGAGTCAGAAGATCTGACTAGAGATTTTTGACCTGTCGGGATCTGTCTACCGTCGTGTTCTACAAACGATGGTACTTCATCGACTGACCAATCAAGACCTGCTTTTTCAAGCATCATCATTGGAGTTAGTTCGTTTGAGACCTCTACACCAAGGCCGTGCCATGGGAGTTCTCCGGCGTAAGCCATTGTTTCTATTTCATGTGACATATAATTTTCCTTTATTTTGTCTATAGGTATATTATAGCATGGTTCTGTTCATATGTACACACTTATTTTACATTATTTTATAGTGTGTTAAAAATGTTACATAAGAGTTAGCAGCTTATTTTCTAGTGCTTTTATACGTATATTTTGTTTGTTTACTGTTCCATTTAATAAGGATAATAAGACTGCATCATATAATCTTATATTTGTTTCTTTAAAAATATTAAGAATTGCTTGAGTCTCAAAAAAGCCAAATTGATCTAAATCAATAATGTATGGTTTGCCTTCTGCAGTTACTATTATATTAACGCCAGAAATATCATCTGCAAATAGCCTAGGCTCTGATTTATGACTTAGCTTTAATAACGAATATAAAAACTCATTAATAGTTTTAACTAACGTTATTCCCCATTCAACATCTTGTGTTCTTTGAATATAGTCAAATAAGTTTTCACCTTCTATAAATTCGCATTCATATGATTCATTGTCATATGATATAAGCTTAGGAATTAAGGGGTGATTTAAACTTTGTAATACTTTAAGCGGAGCATAATGGTCATTAGTATTTTTGAGTAGAGAGCCATTTGGCTTCATATTCTTTTTAAAAGTTTTCATAATCTTATCTATAATAAAAAAAAGGGGACACTAAGTCCCCTTTCCACCTAAGTATTTCACCTGAGGTTTGGTTTTTATTCTGAATAACTTTAGCAAGAAAACTTGTATCTTATCCATAATAACTCCTATTAGAAGCTGAATGCTACTCCAACAGTAACATCGCTATATTTCATTTTGTTTGTCATAGACAATTTTGAATAGCCTGACAGGCCAGCAGAAATTGGCATAGTGCCTTTTACGCTAAATCCGTCTACTGCAATTGCACTTCCGCTTGTATAAGAGAAATTAGCTGCAGGTCTAATTGTAATGCCAGCAACAGCAGCAGTTACGCCTACATCACCTGACCATTTTTTTGCTTTGAATGCATACTCTAAAGATGCATCTGGTTTGATTGAAGACAATGGTCCGCCTTCAGCGAATGCAGCAGTACTTGAGAAAGCAATTAGTGCAGAAGCTAGTAGTATTTTTTTCATATTTTATTTTCCTAAAATTAATTTAAATGCGACTTTTCTGTTGCCAAGCAAGTCGTCAGCTCCGTTAAATTAAGCCGCTAGGGCGAATCCACGAGGTGCAAAATTTGAGTTTGCGTTTAGTTTTTTTGATCTATGCGCGATCACCCGGCAGTCTCCACTTCCCTACATCGTCCGTCGATTCTATTTCTGGCCCATCAGAAAAAGATTAGATACATAATACCAGCTAGCAATGTAATGTCAGCAACTATACTCCAAATGATGTATAGTCGAAACGCCCATTTACTGACTAGCTTCATCATGCTAATCTCCTTTTGGTGGACCAGTCGGGTACCGCCCCCGAGTCCGATCCGATTTGAAGTCGCTTCAGCAACTGCAGTCTTATTTAGCTATAATACACTAAATAAGACTGGTTGTACACAATATAAAATTATATTTATTCTTTGTGTGACATAATAGTTACACTATTATTTGCGTTCCCATATTGACCATAAGATCCATACAGCTACTAAGCCGATCAATCCTTCAGATCCAAGAGAAGACATTATGCTTGAAACATTGCCTATTACACTTACGTCGCCCATGAATGGCATTACGCCCATTCCTAGAACTTCGACGATGATAGCTAATGCTGCAAGTGAGACACCTACGTCAGCTAGGCCAGCGGCCCATGATCTGACTTTTGATAGTACGTCCATAGTAAATCCTTTCATGATAGTTACTATGAGAATATTTATATCATTATTGGTTTTTATCGTGTATCGATAGCTGAATAAGTGCATAATGCATTATTTTTATCAGATCTTTACGCTGCTCAGCATGATTGCCTTTCTTGCCATAACGATTAGAATATTTGTCTATATTGCCCATACAGAACCCTGTACCATGACCGCGCTCTACGATGATCTCTGTGGACTGGAAGCCATTCTGAGAGTAGTGCGAATTATATGTAGCATCAACGTATTCTTTAAATTCAGATATTAAATCATTTTCATTAAACTTATAATCAATATCAGGATATATTCTTTTGTCTAATGGTTCGTACCATTCTTTACTTGCTTCAGATCCTACTGCGTCAGTTGCATAAGGTTTAGTCACTTTCATTATTTGCTCATATGTCATATTTTTTCTTTTCCAATTAATAAACTTATTCATATTATACCGCATAAAATTACCTTTGTACACTGTTATATTTCCTTTATTCCAAAGCACCAGTTTTCTGCAGCACTTTCTAAATAATGAATAGATTTACCTGGAAACTCTTCATTTTTTACATGACTTCCATCTACGTAAAAGTCTATGGATAATACATCTGAATCAGGTGATATCATTATATTGCAATGCGAATCTTTGAGGGTATTATGATAATACGTCGATATAGTTTTACTCATAGGCTTAGTATTCTCCATTGGAAATATTGTTGCGATAGCTTCAGCACATGCACGAGCAACTTCCATATGCTCCTTCTGTGTACCATTACCAGATCGTAATTCAATATAATGAATCCAGCTTCGAATCGTGCCATTCATCAATAGACGACTTGACATTAATCCTTCTGGAAGAACAGCTCTTGCTTGTTCCTTTGCAACGCCATTATCAATGGCCCATTTGTATGCTTCTTTCGAAGCCTTTATAACTTTGTTTTGTTGTGCAGACCATAACATCTGCAATTTAGTATCATCAGTATCTATACTATTCTGACGATTAGTTTTATCCTGCAGCCTTGCTTCTCGTATGACGAACTCTAAATCCTTTGTAGGATCTGCATATCGTTGACTGAATTCTTGGAATGAGAATGATCTATGTCGTAAGATCTGACGTGCAATGTCTCTTGTAGTTTCTATTTCAATGCAAGCTGAAGCCATTTCGAACGGTGACCAATGCTGATGTTTCTTCAGATAGGCAAGTAGCTTATCGGCCTTATCCATATTCATTTGGCCAGAAGGATTAGATACTTTTGCACAGTATGCAATCAAATCACTTACATCATTTAGACCAGTAAAGTTTTCAGTAGCTTTGGAATAACTAACGAGTTTTACCTTCATTGTATTTTAAATCCTTTAAATTTTTCAGAAGCTACTCTTTCACCTGATTTAGTTGCATCAAATGCCGGAGTATCTTGTACTAAGTTTTGCTGATTCTCATCAGCGTCTGCTAATCTCATCTTAGATTTATCTATGTTAAGAACAAATCTTTTATATGTTGATATATCATTATATCTATTCTTTAATTGTTTTACCATGATCTGACCCATCTTTTCGAGCTCTTCAGATGATACTAGCGCAAACATTAGATCGGCGGTTGCGGGTAATCCAAAAGACTCGGATGTGTCTTCAAGCCCAGGGTCTGAACTAGAAAAGCCTGAACGAGTCGTCTGCGTTGCAGAGATGACCGGTAGGTTGAACTCGACTGCAAGACCGCGTAGTTCTTCAGCGATTGCTTTAATGTAAGTGTATGAATTGATAGATCCTCCCATTGTTTTCATTCTAGCAGAACTACATATATTGAGATAATCAACAAATATAACGTCTGGTTCAAAGTCACGTTTTAACTTAAGCTCATTGAGTAATGCACGAAAGTGATTAACGTTGGCTGCACCAGTCGGATATTCTTTTACGATTAGTTTACCACATGTTTTCTTTGTAAGACTATTTACTTTTTCAGTAAACATATTCTTAGATAGATTTTCAAGTTGATCGATTGGTGTATTTAATAAGTTAGCATCAATACGTTCTGCGATCTTTTCTTCGCTCATCTCCATTGTAATATAGAGAACATTCTTACCTTGAGTCAGATGACTACCAGCAACATGACACATAAACAATGATTTACCTACGCCTGTACCAGCAAGAGCAATGTTCAATGTTTTCTTAGGCAGCCCACCTTTTGTAATCTTGTTTAGATAATCAAGATCAAATGGTATTTTATCTTCGACTGTATGATAATATTCATATCGTTTCTCAACATCTTCGATATAGTCATGACCTACGTTCGTATCAAATGTAACACCAAGCGCTTTAGTCAAGATATCAGGCAATGCATTCTTTGTTAGAGTCTGATGTTTTCCATCGATAATAGTAATAGACTGCATAACAGCATTATATAGCGCACGATCCTGACACCATTTTTCGGTTGTATCATACAGCCATTGTTGATCCACTTTCTCAGTTCTGAATATTTCTGGTAGTATTTCGATAGCATGTCGATATTGCTCCTCGTTAAAATCGCCGTCATCGATTTCTATTTTAAATGATTCAAGAGTAGGAAGTCTATTGTACTTGCCAACAAACTTGCCAACTTCTTGAAAGAGTGATTTGTATACACCTTCAAAGTAATCCACTTGTAAAAATGGTAACACCTTGCGCATATAGCTTTCGTCAACCAGTAAGTTACGAAGTATGGTTTGTTCTAATGTGATGTTCATAATACTATTGTATCACTTTTTTATTAGATTGTAAACTCTCATTTGCTAAAACAGCAGATAAAATATCAGCAACTTCTTCCTGAAAAACAGGATCATCACGCGATACATCATCGTTTGGTGCTTCAATGATATGCATAGACCAGTTAATAGTGCCAGTCTTTATGTCAGGTGCAAGAACACCAAACTGTATAACTGTCTCTACAAAATCGCCTTTCAATATCCTTACATTCCAACGATCATCTACGATACATGGGACTAGTTCATAGTCTATGTTTTCCTTCATTCGATGTCCAGTTCTACTAGAGCTTTATGTCCAATTGTATATTGCTTTTTAATAAACTCTTTGAAGTCTGTATTATCAAATATAGGCTGCCAGAACTCTTCGGTCAATGTTTCTTTCTCACGAACTTTAGACTCTTCACCTGCACGTTGATACCAACCATTAGAAGGTTTAACTACGTATCCACCTGCCATTGCAACTTCTAATAAGCCACTATTCTTTTCTACGCCACCTTCCCATGTTACACTAATCGGGATTTTAGACTTCTCTTTTACATAACGTGACTTTTCAATATTGATAACAAAATCATAACCAGTTACTTCTGTACCTGTTTTCTTTTGTCTACGACCAAGAATCCATATATTATCTGCACTATAGTAAATGCCAGTACCACCTGAAACAATCGCCTTTGGAAACAATCCAATCTCTTGATAGGTATGGTTAACAGCAAGTAATGGAACATTCTTCATATTCAAATATGGTGTTGCCATACGGAATAAACCTTTGAGTGCTTTTGCACGAGACATATCAGCTACTGATTTCTCGTTCATTGTATCTTCCATCTCTTTCTTCGATGCAACATTACCAATGGAATCGATAACTACAATAACATTATCTTTGCGATCCATACCTTCAAGTTGACCAATCAGATCAAACTTTAGTTCTTCTACATTTGTAATAGGTGTATGCAGCACTCTTGATGTATCGATTTCAAACTGATCAAAGTATGCTTGAGGTGAACCAAACTCAGAATCATAAAATAGCATTACAGCATCTTTATGTTTCTTGAGATATGCACCTGCCATCATCAAAGCAAACATTGTTTTGAAGTGTTTGCTGGGCCCGGCAAGTACAATGAGACCTGATGATAGACCCCCATCGACTGAACCAGATAATGCCACGTTTACCATTGGCACATCGGTTGGTGTTTGATCTTTTTCGTTAAAGAACTTAGACTCTGATAATACCTCGGTATGTTTGAGCTTTGAGTTCTGCTTTAGTTTGTCCATTATTGACATACATTTCTCCTTTTGTTACATTCATTATATCACGATAGTTTATAAATGTAAACACTTAATTTATTTTATAAAAAGATTTGTACCAATCGATAAACTCTTTCACTCCTTCAACTACACTCGTTTTTGGATCGTATCCAGTACGATTTACAAGTTTAGATATATCAGCCCACGTTTCTTTTGAATCAGCTGGATGCATAGGTAAGAAGTTCTTTTCAGCTGATCTACCTAGATTTTCTTCAATCTCAGTTATGAACTCCATTAGGCCGACTTGTTTACCATAGCCTATATTGTATATCTCATCGCCTTCAGGTATCTCTTCTAGTAGACCAAAGATGCCTTGTACGATATCATCAACATACGTAAAGTCTCTCTTCATATCACCATAGTTATATATGTCTATTGCTTCTTTTTTTACGATCTTATTTGCAAAGGTAAACAGTGCCATATCAGGTCTACCCCATGGTCCATAGACCGTAAAGAATCTCAGTCCAACTGTATTCTTTATCTTAGATATCTTGAACTGATGTTCATTAGATTGTTTAGTGTAAGCATAGGGTGATAACATGTCACCAAGTCGCTCCTGCTCATTCCAGGGCCATATGTTGTTGTTAGCCATGACTGAACTGGTAGATGCATATAAAACTTTTTCTACTCCATACTTTTCACATACGTTAATAAGGTTTTGAGTTCCATATATGTTATTATTAATATACAGATTAGGGTTCTCAAGTGAGTTACGAATACCAGCATATGCAGCAAGGTGAATCACTACATCAGGTTTTTCTTTACTGAATGTATGATCTAAATCACTATTACTTAATACATTGCCATAATATGATCTGACTTTATATTCATCTTTTAAAATACGATTACGTGCAGTCTTAAGTGCTACGTCATAATAATGATTCATATTATCAATACCGGTTACGTCATGACCAAGTTCAGATAATTTCTTTGCAAGAGTGAATCCAATAAATCCATTGATTCCTGTTATATAATACTTCATTCGTATTCTACTTTCTGTTCTATTTCACGTGCATCCTTATCATAGTCAGCACGATATTCGTTGTTTACTTCTATTACTTTATCTAATATAGAGAATGTCTTTGCATACATAGAGAATGCAGATGTATCTTTTGGAAAGCAAGCTCCACCATATCCACGTTTACCGTCATACCCAGGCACCCGTGTGTGGGAGTGACCTATACGATCATCATTGCCAATAGCATTTACGATTGTATTCCAGTTCTGATCTGCGCTTTCTACAATGTCATAGAACTGATTGAACCATGCAACCTTTGATGCAAGGTAAGCATTGATACCATACTTTATAAAGCTGGCTTCTTCAGGTGTGCAATGAACAGTCGGACATGGAGTGCATATTGTATAGTCATGATAGAACTTTTCTAATGCTTTCGTAGCCGCTTCATCGCCACCGAAGATATGCATAGACGGATTGATAAAGTCTTCGTTTGCATTCTTTTCTGTTAGAAACTCAGGATTGTAGATAATATGATTACCGCGAAAACCAGATGTAAGTTTCTTAATATCTTTTGGTACAATAGTAGATTTGATGACAAGATAGCCAGTAGTTGTTTGTTTAAGGAAGTTCATAACTTCATATACAATGCTGCAATCTATTTTGCCTTTATCACCCATCGGTGTAGGCACGCTAACAAATGTAAACTGTGGATCAAAATTATTGAGTGCTTTTACAGTGTTATTATATAAAGGATCAATAATAAGTTTTTCTACTTTTGGATGTTGTATGCTATAATCAACAGCCTTTCCAACAAAGCCATGACCTACTATAGCTACTCTCATATGAACTCCCACTGTACGCCGCTCTCACGGAACATTTCTTTTGCTTTATTCCAAGACTCTTCCCATCGCAAGCGAGCTGGATCATTTAATTCTTTTTTTGGCATTACAACACGTTTGATACCAACCTGAATCACACCCTTTGCACAATCGCTGCAACAAGGTAATCCATGAATATACAATGTAGAACCCTTGAGTGTTACTCCATTGGCACTCGCATTATATATAACATTCATCTCAGCATGGACAACTCTGGCAAGTTTCTTTTCACGATCCTTGAGTCTCTCGGTGGAGTCAATTACTCCACGTGGAAATCCGTTATATCCCTGTGATAAGACTTGGCCATTTTTGCCTATTGCAATAGATCCAATCTTAGTAGATGGATCTTTTGACCATGTACTAATATGTTTGGCGAGATCTAAATATCTTAGATCCCACTTTTGGCTTATGCCGCTAACATTTCTACCCATTTTTCTGACGATCCTAATTTACCTTGTTGATCCTTGATTGGATCAAATAATCTATTTAAACTATTAACACTTTTAGGTGCACACTTCCAAATCGCGTTTCGACTGAGATGAGGATACATAGGAGCAAAGATCGTTGCCAAATAGTTTGTATCATAGTATTCTCTGAGATTATCGAACACATGACGAGTGGCTGCATCCATTTCGTTTTTATAATCTTTTATAGAAGCAAACGTACCCCAATGACCAACGATCTGATATCCACGAGCTTCAAGTAATGAACCAAAGCCTTTGTATGTCATTTCATTGACATGATTCTTTGCAGCACCAGTCTTCTCGTCATAACATGGTGTAGAGAAATAACAGAACCCAGATGGTTTTACGACTTCAGCAATCTTATCTAGAATGCCTATCGCCTTTTCAGGTTCAACATGTTCTAATACTTCAAGACAAACACTTGTATTAAAGCTATCTGTTGGTATATCCATTGTTGTAAAGTCTGTTTCTGTAACAAGTTCAGGCTTAAACTTAGTATTCGCAAACATATCAGGCAATTCCATCTTATTCCATTCGATACCTAGATATCTTCGTGGAGCCATTCTGCCTGTCATGAGTGTTCTGGCCAATGGCATATCTTTACCACAACCTACATCAATAAGATCAGTTTCTTTAAACCTTCCACTTATACCTAAGTCTTTTGCAATCTTAGTCCATCTAAGGCAATGTGCTATATAATCACGATGCAAGAACCCTCTTCGTTCTGCTTGCTCGACACTTAGATGTGTGCCGTCCATTTCTTTTCCTTTGGCATTAGCCATAATATTCTCCTAGTTCACTAAATTAAAATGTTTTTCATACACATGCAAATTCTGCACCTGCCAATATATATCACCGGTATTAAGCTCAGTATCTCGATCTATGTTTACTAAAGCACATACTTCGTTTTGCATCCATTGCTGCCACGCATAATCATTCTTATAACCATATACTACATCATTTGAACGCATTTGTACAACACTAATTAACTCGTCATCACGAATCATATATGATACAGCATTTGTACAGATGAAGTCTGACAGGCCATGGCAGTTACTATATTCAAGCCATATTGATGGTCGATTATATATCATACAAGCTCTACGACTGTCAGGATTGTGTGCAAGCTCATCTGCAACATGACCAAGCTGATCATGATATTTATCTGACATTGTAAGTAAACCATAGTTAGAATTGATCTCACCATGTTCTGATGCTGCATACTTCCATGCTGCAGGTGGTTCACCTTCTTTATTAATGTCATGAATATTAGTTGACATTGACTGATACCATTCGATCTCTTTGGCAATGTAATCTTCATTTGGAGTACCAAATATAGCTGGTTCATCAGCAATGAATGATGCACCTATTAGTTCAATAGTTTTAGCACCAGTCTTATCAATAATAAATCTTTCATTCTTTAATTCAGATATGAAATGCTCACGTATATCACTTACTTTCATCTTTAACTCTCTTTCTTAAATCGCTTGTACTGAATCGATGATCTCGCTTATTAAAGTATATTTCTATATCTCTTTTGCGACATATGTCTCGTCCAGTAAATTCCTTATCTCTATATTCTTCACCAAGTATTCTTACGTTTATTTGATACATGTTCATTATATCACATAAATCAGCTTCTGTACAATAAATAATGACTTCATCTACATATTTTATTGCAGCTAACTGTGCTTGTCTTTCTACAATTGATTGAATAGGAGCATTCTTATGATCTCTATCAGTTGAAGGATCTACTTGCAATGCACATATTAAGTGATCACAAATAGACTTAGCTTCACGCAACATAGCCACATGGCCAGCATGAAGCAAATCAAACGTAGATGCTGTTAAACCTATTCTCATACCCAGACAGCTGGTTGTTTAATAAGCCAACCTTCTTGATCTACTACAAAAACATCGCCTGGTCTATATAGAGGTGTTTCTTTATTCATTACTTCTTTAGCTTTATCACCTTCAACGATGATGTCGCCATTGTCATTTTGTTTAATATGATAATCTACCCACAACATTAATGATTCCTTTTTCCTTCAAATACACACAAGAAATGCAAAGCAAATTCAGGGTGTGGATTTCTAACTTGATGATGTACTTTCGCTTTAATAGTAAATACATCTCCTTCTTTTGCAAGAAATTCTTTGCCATCCAAGTTAATATAACCTTCACCTTTTGTAAAGATATAAACTTCTTCTTGATCTTTATGAGAATGGCCGCGTGTTTGTTTGCCTGGATATAGTGTTGTAGTACTTACAACAAAATTGTGTAACGTTGTATTATCTACAAGTTTATACACTTCACTATTCTTGATTACTTCGCCATCAAGGCTCCACTGTCTAGCTACCCGCATGACCTACTGTCTCCCTCTTAATATCGTTATGATTAAACTCTGCCCAATATAACTCATATGCTACACCACGTTCTAAACATTCGAACTGATGATATACACCTGGTTTTACCTTTGTATAATCACCTGCCACGAGTACGGTTTCATCTATGAGATCATAGTCTTTTTGCCATACACGTATCAGCATAGAACCAGACTCTACATAGAATCCGTTCCATTTAAACTCATGAAGATGCTTAGAGCATACTCCACCAGTATTCATTTCAATGCGATGGAACTCAAGAGCTCCATTCGCTTCTATTAACTCAGTCTGTCCCCAGACTTTACCTGCTATCATCCGTTCATATGCTTATCTAATGGTCGATTGAGGAAATCATATTCTTCGCGTTGGCCATCCATCTTGCCACGAGTATATGATACAACAAATGTAGCATAGTTGATTAGATCTTTTGCACTATCTTCGATTGATTCGAAGTTAGGTTCATAGCTAGGATCTAGCTGCATTGCACCAACAACTGATTGCATACGTAACATTTTAGCATGCATAATATCAAGGATGGTAGATATACCATTTGGATAGTAATCTGCTTGACGAATACGAGAATGTTCATTCTGATAATCATTACTTTTTTTAGTTTGTATTTCTGCACATTCTTGCAGGACTTTTACTGATTCTTTCATATGTGACTCCTTAGACATATTATAACATATTTAGCATGGTTTGTAAACATTTATTTTGAATCTTCAACTTCTATTACATTCATAGTATGATCTTTGACTATTATTGTAAACTTAATATCTGTGAGCTCACTTAAAAGGTCTGTACGCGCTTTTACTTGTGCATAATATGTATTATTCCATGTATCAACTGCCCCTTCAGTATCATGAACAAAATCTATTTTCCAATTTTTCTTTGCTCGTGCATCAGGATTATCGAGCTCAGCCAGAAGTTTATCCCAGCATTGCATTCTACCGGCAAATATGGTCGTGTTTAACCATATAGCATGAACATGTTCGCCTCTTTTGCCTACGGCCTCTGTATCTAATTCGGTAGGTGTATATTTTCTGAATTTTAACTTTCGATTATCTTGTGCACGTCTTTCAACTTCTTTTTTAATTTCTGGTTCTATTTCTTTTTTCTTAGTAATCCAATCGCTCATTATTTTCCTTTTATTAAATGTGTTGCTTTAAGTCCATAAACGCTCGCAATGACCCCTACAAAAATTGTTTGATACCATAATGGTAAATTTCCAAAGTGCACAAAGAATAGCTCCATTTTTTCCATGTGTACAGGATTATCTGACCAGACACTCCATCCCAACATTACGATGGGCACCGAAAGCAAGATCAAAATAAATTCGTCTTTCCAATCTGATTGTCTGGATTCTAATAATTTTCCCTGGTAAGCTTCTGCACCAGTAGCCATTTTCTCAGCGTGCATAAGCTGTGCATCTGACATAGCCATCTTCGTTCTCTGTTTATTAGCGTATATTTTTGAGCCCGCAGAAACGGCTAATTTAATTGCCGATA
>ENA-ORXF01001739-ORXF01001739.1-marine-metagenome-genome-assembly--contig:-NODE-1739-length-13747-cov-11.528237_pt1 | contig 13747 bp, 8 predicted proteins | sample MGYA00237864_ERZ511476 | MGnify/ENA primary metagenome ERZ511476 (study PRJEB26306, sample SAMN06343908) | marine metagenome | isolation source: coastal waters | place: Atlantic Ocean: West Antarctic... | reverse complement strand
GATCTTAATATGCCTTTTATTTTATCAGGTAATGTAGGATCGGCAACAGCAGCTACTGGTTTTGATGTTGATAATTCTGTTAGATTTAATAGTGTTGATAGTGCTTCTATGGAAAAAGATGCGGTTGCTCCAACAGATAATAATAAATGGACTTTTTCTGCTTGGGTTAAAAGAAGTAAATTTGGAGGAGTACAAGAAATTTTTTACGGAGAAGCTAATTCAACTAATTATTGTACAATAAGATTTAATGATGCTGATGACACGCTTACTTTTAAAAATAGACCAGGAAGTACAACTTCAACTTTAACAACTACACAAGTATTTAGAGATGTTGCTGCTTGGTATCATCTTGTAGTAGTGCTTGACACTTCAAATGGCACAGCGGCTAATAGAGATATTATTTATATAAATGGTGTAAGAGAAACAAATTTTTCTACTGAAAGCCATAGTGGTGATGGTGATGCTTGTTATATAAATAGTGATGGTGATGCTATGAAAATTTCAAAAGGAAATTCAGCATCTTTTTTTGACGGATATATGGCAGAAGTTAATTTTATAGATGGTCAAGCATTAGCAGCAGATTCATTTGGAGAATTTGATGGAGATAGCGGAATATGGAAACCAATAGATGCTTCAGGATTAACATTTGGTAATAATGGATTTTATTTAGATTTTAAAGCTAGTGGTAATTTAGGCAACGATGCTAATGGTGGAACAGATTTAACAGAAACTAATTTAGCTGCTGGAGATCAATCAACGGACACTTGCACAAATAATTACAATGTACTAAATACTGTAACTCAATATGGCAGTCACACTTTGGGTGAGGGTAATACTGAGCTTCTTGGAGATACAGGTTATAATCATCAAGGTACTACATTTGGTGTTAATAAAGGAAAATGGTATGTTGAAATTAAACACGCACAAACAAGATCAAAAGTTTTTATGTTATCTTTATATAATGTTGAAAACACCGTAAAAACAGTTTCTGATGATGTTTGGTTTAGTAATGGACTTGGATTAACAACTTTTTTTTTACAATTACAAAATACTAATCACGCAACTAATAGAAATTATACACTTAGAAAAAAGGTAGGTACAACACAAACCACAGTTACTTCAACAGGTGGTAATATTACAGGTGGATTAAGTGTGGGAACTATAGGAGTTTATATAGATATGGATAATAAAAGATTACATTTTTATAACAATGGAACTGCTTTAGATACATCTAATGCAGCTAGTTCTTCTGCTGGAAGTGGGGCTATTCCAGCTGGTACTTATGCTTTAGGACTTACAGATGTACGAGGAGGTTCTGATGCTGGAGATGATGGTGTTTTATTAATGAATTGGAATTTTGGTTCTCCAAATGCAAATATTAGTATTTCATCAGGTAATACTGATGCCAATGGATATGGAAACTTTGAATACAGTCCAACTGTTGGCGGTGTAAGTTACTATGCCATGAATACAAAAAATTTAGCGGAGTTTGGATAATGGATTTTAATAAATTAAAAGGAATATAGATATGGCTTATACAACAATAGATAATTCACAAGAACATTTTAATACTGTTCTTTATACAGGTAATGGTGGAACAAATAATATTACAGGTGTTGGTCATCAACCAGATTGGGTTTGGCTTAAGGAAAGAACAGGAGCTGCACATGATCATTTTTTATTTGATGTTGCTAATGGAGTAAAAAGGTTTTTATCTACAAATGATACTGGTACTTTAGCATCAGCAGATAACGATTATTTAACATCATTTAACTCTGATGGTTTTTCTTTGGGTTCTTCTGATGGAATGAATCAAAATAGTATTATTTTTACTTCTTGGAATTGGAAAGCTAATGGTTCTGGTGCTTCTAATACAGATGGAACTATAAACACAACAAAGACATCAGCTAATACAACAAGTAAGTTTTCAATATCTACTTATTCAGGTACAGGAAGTGCCGCCACTTTTGGGCATGGTTTAGGAGTTGCACCTGATGCCGTTATAGTTAAAAATTTAGCTGCTACGGAAGATTGGAATGTATGGATTAGAGCAACAACTCCTAATATTGGATTATTAAATGAAGATGACGCATTTTATTCTCCAGGAGCCGCAGGAATTGTTGGTGCAACAATTACATCTGATGTAATTGGTTTAAGTACTAGTGCTACTGCAAATAGTAGTGGTGTAGCTTATGTAGCTTACTGCTTTGCAAGTGTTCAAGGTTTTAGTAAATTTGGTTCATACGTAGGAAACGGAAATGTTGATGGTGCATTTATTAACACAGGATTTAAACCAGGTTGGGTTTTAATCAAAAGATCAAGTGCCGGTGGTGATCAATGGCAACTCTCTGATAGCAAAAGAGGTGTTAATGGAGCAATTAAAACTTTATATCCCGATAGCGCAGAAGTAGAAAGTTCAAGTGATAGTATACATTTTTTGTCTAATGGTTTTAAAAATAGAGCAACAAGTGTTGCAAGAAATGGTGCAGGTTCTACTTACATTTACATGGCTTTTGCAGAATCACCTTTTGTTAGTTCATCTGGAGTACCAACAACAGCAAGATAAGGAAATTAATATGTTACAAAAAGTAAAATTTGCACCTGGATTTAATAAACAAGTCACTGCGACTGGAGGCGAGAGCCAATGGGTTGCAGGCGATAATGTTAGATTTAGATATGGGACACCAGAGAAGATAGGTGGTTGGGCTCAATTAGGTTCAGTTGATATTACAGGTCGTAACACAGCTATTCACCATTTTATAAATACATCAGGTATTAAGTATGCAGCATTAGGTACAAATAGACTTTTATATGTTTATTCTGGTGGTATATTTTATGATATTACACCTCTTAAATCTACAACAACATTAACTAGTGCTTTTTCTACAACTAATGGATCAGCAATTGTAACTATAACTTTTGCATCAGCACACAATATTAATAAAGGTGATATTATTTTATGTGATAGTTTTACAGGTATAACTAATTCTAATTTTAATTCTGCTAATTTTGATGACAATAGATTTCAAGTTACTTCTATTCCTACAAATACAACAATAACAATTACTTTAGCTTCTAACGAAAGTGGATCAGGAGCTACAACATCTGGTGGTATAAGAGTAAAACATTATTTTCCAATAGGTCCTGCAGCAGAGGTTGCATCAACAGGTTGGGGACTAGGACCTTGGAGTGGTTTTAAGACTGGACAATTTACTTCAACACTATCTTCAGGCATTAACGCTTCAGTCACAAGTTTAACAATGGCAAGCTCTACTTCTTTTGGGTCATCAGGAACGGTATTAATTGGCAGTGAACTTATTACTTACACTGGAAACAGTGGTGGTACATTATCTGGTTTAACAAGAGGAGCTTCAGGAACTACAGCAGCTGTTCATTCATCAGGAGCAACTGTGACCGATGCATCTGAATTTTTTGCATGGAACGCTGCAGCATCAGGAGACGTTGTTACAGATCCAGGTTTATGGACACTAGATAATTTTGGTAATACTTTACTTGCTTCTATATTTAATGGAGAAACTTTTTCTTGGAGTGCTAATGCAAGTAACGCAACAAACACTAGAGCAACTGTTGTAACAGGAGCACCTACAGCTTCTAGAAGTATGATTGTATCTGCACCGGATAGACACTTAGTATTTTTTGGAACAGAAACAACTATTGGTACAAAGTCTACACAAGACGAAATGTTTATAAGATTTTCTTCTCAAGAAGATATTAATAGTTATACACCAACAGCAACTAACACAGCAGGTACCCAACGAATTTCTGATGGGTCAAGAATTGTAGGAGCAATTAGAGGTAGAGATGTTACTTATATTTGGACAGACACAGCATTGTTTATTATGAAATTTGTAGGTGCACCTTTTACTTTCTCATTCCAACAAGTAGGTACAAACTGTGGATTGATAGGTAAGAATGCAGCTGTTGAAGTTGATGGTTCTGCATATTGGATGTCAGAAAATGGTTTCTTTAGATACACAGGTAAACTAGAATCTTTAGATTGTTTAGTAGAAGATTTCGTTTATGATGATATTAATTTAACACCTAAAGAACATATTAATGCTGGACTAAACAATTTGTTTGGCGAAGTAATGTGGTTCTATCCTAACGCAGGATCAGGAACAGTAAATAGAATGGTATCTTATAACTACATAGATTCTTCACCGCAAAGACCTGTATGGACTACAGGAACATTAGCAAGAACGTCATGGCAAGACTCTGCTGTCTTTGGTAAACCTCATGCGTCAGAATATAATTCTAGTGGTACAACACCTTCAACAAGTAAAGATCACGTCATAGGATGCACTGATGGCACATCAACATACTATGAACATGAAACAGGAACAGATCAAGTTAAAGAAGGAGCAACAACTGCTATTGCAGCTAACATAGAATCAGGAGATTTTGATATAGGTCAACAAGGGTTAGATGGCGATGGTGAGTTTATGATGAAAATAAGAAGAGTGATACCAGACTTTTTATCACAAACAGGAGACTCTGTAGTAACTTTAAATTTAAGAGACTTTCCAAATGATACACAAGCTAGTTCTACCTTAGGACCATTTACTATTTCAAGTGGTACACAAAAAATTGATACACGTGCTAGAGCAAGATCTATATCTTTAAAAGTAGCTAACACAAGTACAAGTCAGTTTTGGAGACTAGGTACATTTAGATTAGATATACAACCAGATGGAAGAAGATAATGGGAATAGATAAAATAAAAAAGAAAAAGAAAAAACGTCCAGGTCAATTAGTTGCTAAAAGTAAAAATGGCAAACGACCAGGTTACTATGGATCAGATGATTATGGTTCTGGTGAAGATGGTCAAGGCGGAAGTAGCAGTAGTAGTGATAATGGAGGTAGCGATGATAATTACATGGATTATTATGTTTCACCTTCGCCTGCGCCTGCACCTTCTTATAGCGTACAAGATGATATAGAGGATTATGCAACTAACGTTGGAAGCACCGCAAGTGTTGGTGGTGGATTTGATGATAGTGATGACATTCAAGATGACCTAACAGATTTTGCAACTAACGTTATGAAAACAGCAAAGCCTGAAGGTGGGTTTGAAGACGACGATGACGACGGAGAATCTTTATACGTGTCACCTACACAAATAATGAAAGAAAAAGAATTTGCTTTTAAACCTGCTCCTTTTACAGGTCCTTATGTAGACGCTAGAGACGATCCATTTACTACAGCCAAAAACACAAACACAGGAATTTTATCTCAAATAGGTAGCGGTTTAAAGACTGCAGCAAAATTTGCTTTGCCTTTTGTGGCAGGTCCAATTGCGGGATCTTTAGGATTAGCAAAACCTTATCAAGCATACAGTACATTTAACCGAGGAAAAAAAGGACTTGATTACATAAGTAAATTATCAGGAGGTAAATTACCCACATCTGTTGACCTATTAAAAAATATTAATTTTCAACCAGGAACAGGCAACAAGCCACCTGCAGGTACAGGCTTTGATAATGATAATTATAGTGGTAGTAATAATATAATACCTAAGAATGTAATAGCGTCTAATGTACAAAAATATAGTCCAGAATATAAAAACAGAGCAATAGATTTAAGAGATAGATTACAACCAGTTCAAGACAGGTTAACTGCAAAAGGTCAAATGACTTTAGCATCATTAAACAAATTAATAGAACAATTTCAGGTATAATAATGGCTAGAATAGTACAATCTTTAACACAACCTTTACAAGAGTACGATCAACAGATACAACAGTCTTTTATAAGAGATATAGATAGTATAGTTAATAAATTAAACTCAACGTATCAACAAGATTTAAAGGATGAGATTGAAGCATTCAATTTCTTTATAAGTTAATGGCAAATTCGTTCGTAAATAAAAAAGTAGATTTAACTACAACAAGTGCTACAACACTATATACTGTACCATCTGCTACAACAGGTGTTATAAAATCAATATTAGTGTCAGAAGACTCAGGTAATGCTGACACAATAACAATTACGATTACTGATACAGCCTCTGCTGTATTTAGCTTGTTTAAGACTAAGTCTATATCAGCTAATACAACAGTAGAACTACTCACAGGGCCTTTAGTTTTAGAGGAGAGTGAGGTATTAAAAGTAACTGCAGCCACAGCAAATAGACTACATGTGGTAGTTTCTGCCTTGGAAATTAAACCTAGGCAAGTTACAACATAGTCTTGATTTACTAGCAGAAAACTAGTAAAGTAAGATACACTCAGGTGAAATTCCTGCCTTAAAAGTACAATAACTAAATAGAAAATTATGGCTATAAATAGAGCATTAATGAACAGACAAATGTATAATATGGGAGGTCCTTCTTTACAAGCAGGGGCACCTGATATTACTCTTACAGGCGACATGCGACCTACATACAGCGCAATGAGAAAACAAAGAATGGCTTTTGGTGGTATTGCAGGATTAGATGGTAGAAAAAAATATGGAATAGGTTCTTGGTTTCAAGAAAACATTATGGATCCTATTAAAGATAATCCAATTACATCTGCAGTTATAGGTGGTGGTTTAGTAAATCAATTTGGTCTTCCAGATTCTATAACAAAATATTTATTTGATGGAGCAGAGAATGTTGGACAAAATTTTTTAGGAGATTTAATATCTAAAGTTCCAGGAACACCGGATTATGTAGACTCAGTGCTTGGTGGAACTCAAGGAACAAATATTAAAGATCTTATATTTGGTTTACCTGGTGATGCTTATGATATTTTAGGAGAAGAAGGTGGTGGTGAGCAAAGAACTTATGCTGACCAGTTAAAAGATTTTGTAGTAGATTCAGCAGGAAATTATGTTAATAAAATAACAGGCGAAGTATTTGGAACAGGCCAAGGTAACAATCCAAATCTTAATTCACCAGCGGCACAAGATAAACTTGAATTAGAAAAATACAAAAGAAGAAATTTAAATATGGATCTTGCTAAAGCATTAGGAATAGGAACTGCAGCAGGAGCATACGTAGACTCTCAACCAAAAGATGTATTACCAACTGACACAACAGGAATCAATTTTCAAACAGCACAACAAGTGTTAGATGATCCTAATCAAAGATTTAAACCACCTGTAGAAGCTACACAACTAGCAGCTGAAGGTGGAAGAATAGGTTACAATATGGGAGGAGATGTTGACACACTTGTAGCATCATACATGAAATCACCAGAAGGCCAACAAGAGTTAATGAGTAAAGCAAATGAAGGTATGGGTATGCCAGAAATAGTAGATCAAATGAAACAAGAATTAATGATGGCTCAAGCTTCATCTCAAGAAAACATGCCAATGCAACAACCAAATAGAATGATGGCAGCAGAAGGTGGCCTTATGGATCTAGGCGGCATGGAAAAAGATTACAGAGAAGACGGTGGGTTTGTACCTATCGGCGGACAAGAAAAAGCAGATGACGTACCTGCAAGATTATCAAAGAATGAGTTTGTATTTACTGCAGATGCTGTTAGAAATGCAGGAGGCGGAGATATAGATCAAGGCGCACAAGTTATGGAAAAACTTATGAGAAATTTAGAATCAGGCGGACAGGTATCAGAAGAGTCACAAGGACTTGAAGGTGCTAGAGAGATGTTTGAAACATCACAAAGATTAGAGAAAAGGATTATATAATGGCAATATCACAAGCATCAACATTACCCCAACAATTTGTAACTGACCTTGGTCAAGATTACGGTCAACAATTAGCAGGTCTAACATCTGTACCTTTAGATACATCTAGATTTGCACCATCAGTTGCAGCGCAAGATCAATTACAAACACAAGCTGCATCATTAGCAGGATCAGGTGTTGGATCTTATCAACCATTTTTAAATCAAGCAGGAACTTTTGGAACACAAGCTGCCACTACATTAGGTGGCGTGTCTCCTTTCTTATCTGCAGCAGGAGCAGCTACAGGAACAGGAGCAGGAACAGGAGCAGGGTCAATTGATTCATACATGTCTCCGTACCAACAACAAGTTATTGACTCAACATTATCAGAGTTTGACAAACAAGCTGCAATGAGACAACAAAATATATCAGACAGTGCTGTGATGACAGGAAATTTTGGTGGTGGTAGAGAAGGAGTTTTACAATCAGAGTATCAATTAGGATCAGATAAGAACAGAGCACTATTAAATAACCAAATGTTAAATCAAGGATTTGGTCAAGGTGCAGGGTTAAGACAACAAGATTTTACAAACCAATTAGGTTTAGCTGGTGCACAAGCAGGATTATCACAAGGACAATTAGGGCTTGGTAATTATCAAGCAGGTCTAGCTGGTTTAACACCTCAATTAGCAGGAGGAGATATATCAACTCTTTCTAACATAGGTGGAATTCAACAAGGACAAGACCAAAGAGTTCTTGATGCACAAGCACAAGCTAACCAAATGCAAGCTATGGAACCATACCAAAGACTTGGTGTTTATGGTCAAGGTGTTAGCAGAGTAGGACAATTACCAGGAAGCATACAACAACAAGTAACACCAGATCCAACTGGATTACAAACAGCTTTAGGAACAGCTTCTGTAGTAGGTGGACTGATGGGACTAGGTAGTGGTTATGCTAATCAAAGAGCAGCTGCTAATTTTACAGGATAATTATGAGAACTTTAAGAAGACCAATGTTTAGAATGGGTGGATCAGCTAACGAAGGCATAACGTCTGGTTTAGATAAACCTAAAAGAGGTTTAGTAAATGAACCTGGTAGTTATGCAGGATCGTTAGAAGATATAATGCAATCAGCAGATAAAATAGTTCAATCGCGTAGACCAAAGGAAACATATAAAGAAAGAGACGACCTTTTAATTAACCTAGGATTAGATTTAGTAACAAGACCACCGTCTGGTAATATCGTATCTACAGTTGGAGCTGCAGCTAAAGGACCCTTTAAACAATTTCAAGCAGGTCAAGCACAGAAAAGAAAAACACAATCGGAAAGCGAGTCTGATTTATTTAATACATTAATAGGAGCAAGAGCAAAAGTTATGGGTTCTGAAGGTGGTGGTAAAACATATGCTAAATTAGAAGTAGCTAATGATATTGAAAGAACAATAGAAGAAATTGCTGATTTAGAAAAAAAAGTTAAAGCAGGTACACCCGGAGCAGAAATTGAATTAGATAAAAAAAGAGCTAGATTAGTATATTTAACAAAAGAAAACGCTGTTGGTAAATCTTTAATGGGACAAACTGAATTTGCTGCAAACGTTTTAAAAGGTATTGTTAATAGATTAAAAACAGAAGTGATAGACGATCCAAATAATCCAGGTAGCAAGATGCCTAAATATAGAGGTGGTAATAAAGACCCTGAATTATTAGCAGAAGCAAGAAGACAATACTATCAATTCTTTAAAACTATGCCAGACGACACAGAAGAAAAAGCAGAGGGTGGTCGAATAGGTTATCAACAAGGTATGTCCGTGATGCCAGCAGCTGGTAACATGGGTCAAGCAACAGGCAACATGCAACAAGAGACTATGCCGGAAGAATTAAAACAAGACCTAACGTTTGAAGAATTAAGAAACAGACTTCCACAAGAAATTGGTGATGACATTATTAATTTAATTTTAACTAGTGGCGAAGCTATGGAAGATTTTGCAACAATACAAACAGAACAAGACATATCTATCTTTAATAAAAAGTATGGTGTAAACTTAGTATTACCATCGGAGGGATAACATGGCCTCAAAAGATTTAACTTATCTAAGCGATCAAGGACCTTTTGAAGTTTACGATAAAAGAAAGTTAAAAGAACCCATCTCATCTATAGAAGAATACAAACAAGGTATTCTTAAAGCTATTGAAGGCTACGACAAGAAACAAAAAAAACCTGTACGTTTTAATTTTTTTAAAGACAACGAAGGTTTGTTTAGACTTTCTCAAACAATAGATCCATTTTACTCAGCTAGGGAAGCAGCAAAAAAACTTACAGGAAAAGAAAGCACTTATGATAGTGTAGATAAAAAAATTAATGAAAGAGATTACATTGATGGATTTGCAGATATATCTAAAGGTATAGAATTAGGCAAACATGCACTAGGAACTAGTCTTGGTGAAATTTTGTTCATGGGTACAGACTTTTTAGCTGATACAGATTTTAATTCTAAGTTTCAAAAATTAGCAAAAGATATTGAGCCAGATAAACCAGAAACTTGGAGAGGTGATCTTGCAAAACTTATGACACAGTTTGGTGTGCCAGGAGGAATATTTACTAAAATTTTAACTAGAGCAACTAAGGCGGCACCTATTGTAAGAGCCACAGCTAAGATGGGTACAAGCAAAGCTTCTAAAATTGCACAACGTGTGGCAGGAGGAGCAACTGTTGTTGGTGTTACAGATTTTGTTGCATCACCAGATCAAAGAGAAGAAGGAACTTTGTTTGGTTTTGCTAAACCAGAGTCAACAGAAGGTTTATCTGGTAGAAAAAAAGCAGTGGCTATGCTTAAAAACAAACTTAGATATGGTGCAGAAGGTGCACTTGTAGGAGGTTTATTTCCTATAGGTGGAAAAGCATTACAACAAACATATAAGTACGGTGTAAAACCTGTTGCTAAACCTGTGTTACAGAATGCATTTAATATAGCAGGCGGAGGTATGAAGATGGGAGCTTCTGGAATTAGACAAAATGTAGATTTATTTAAATACATACTATCAGGAAACCCTTTGACACAATCTAAAATTTCACAGCAATTAATGGGTGCTTCTAAGGATAGAATTAAAAAACTTATATCACCGTTAACAAGAAAATTTGCTGGCAAGGGATTACCACCTAGAGATCAATGGAGATTGTTTCAAACAACAAGTCCAAGAAGAATGGAAAAAACTTTAGCTAGAACGGATACAATCATGTCTTGGTTTAGATCTTATGGAAAAATGCCTAAAGACATTGAAGGAGTTTCTGAAGCTGTTCAATTATTTATAACAGGGAGAGCTAGAAAATTTGATAAACTATTAGAAGGTTTAGAAAATCGTGCGTATACTTTAGCCGAAAAATTTTCAACTAGACATGGTACAAATCAAACATCTAAAATGTTAGAAAAACAATACTTAGATGAGGTTGTAGATTATTTAAGAGGAACTAGAAAACTTAATGGTTTAGAAAAAGACTTTAGACCTATAGCATTAGAATTAAAAAAAGATATTAATAAAACATTAACAGAGTTTGGAAAAAATTTACCTAAAGGATCTAAGAATGAAGCAATAAAAGATTTAAAAGATTCTTTATCTGGCAGAGTGGATAACTATATTTTAAAATCTTTTGCAACATTTACTAACCCCAACTATACAGCAGATCCTTTAGTTAGAAAAAATGCTAGAAACTTTATTTTAAAAAATGTGGTGTCAAAGAATAGAGATTTAAGAGAGATAGCTAAAAAAGAATATGGTGGTACAGAAAAAAATTATTTAGAAAAATACTCTGACAATTTAGTTGATAACATTATTGGAAAAGGTAGAAGAGCAAACCTTCACCCTATTAAAATATTACAAAATATTGGATCTCAAGAAATGAGAATGGATAAATTTAAATTTTTAAAAACAGGTGAGGAATTACCAGATGCTATTAAAAAATTATTAGGAGAAGAAAAAGATTTAAGGGCACAAGTTATGTTTACAGTTAGTGATGCTTATGCATCAACAGCAACTAAACAAGGGTTTGATATTATGGCTAAAGTTGGAAGAAACAATGGTTGGTTATTTGATAATATAGATGCAGCTAAAACAAAATTTGTTAACCCTGTTAAAATTGGTAAAATAGATAGACTAAATTCTATGTCTAGTGATATAGAGAAAATGTACACTTCACCAGAGTTAGCTAACATTTTTCAAAAAACAGGAACTCCATTAGATGGACTAACAAAAATTCCTGTTATAAGACAAATGCTACAAGTAAAAGCCGGTGTGCAAGGGATGAAAACTTTATACTCACCACAAACGCAAGTAAGAAATGTTACTTCTGCTTCGTTTTTTGCTTTATGGAATGGACACGTAGGAAAATCAGCTAGTGCTTTAGATTCAATGCGATCAGTTTTTAAAGATATATTTAAAGCAGGTAAAGGAGATCCTATTGATGAAGTTGAGTTTGCTAAATACGTAGAAAAACTTGTTCGTCTTGGAGTTTATGATGAAAACATTGTTGCTGCAGAACTAAGAGCAGTTGTTAATAAATTAAAAGATGGAAAAATAAAAAACGAAAATGAACTGTTTGATATTTTTGCTAACAGTAAAGTTACAGAAAAAGTTGCAAGATTATATGCAGGAGGAGATAACCTATGGAAAGGTTATGGATGGGAATTTTTAAAATCTGATTTATCTGTAGCCTTAAAAAGTGTTAAGGATGTAGAAGATTATTTAAAACTACACAGGCAACCTTTTGAAAGAAAAAATATATTTACGGGAGCAACTAAAAGTCTAGATGAATCGTTAGATGAAGCAGCAGCTTTTATGTTAAGAAACACTTACCCAACCTACAGTAAAGTTCCGCCAGTAATACAAGGATTAAGAAACATACCAATTGTAGGTAACTTCGTTTCGTTTCCATCAGAAATGTTAAGAACAGGAGCAACTTCAATTCGTATGTCATTAAAAAATATTAAATCTGACAATCCACATTTAGCAGAAATGGGTTATAAAAATTTAATAGGTGGTTATCTTGCAGTTAAGGGAATAGGAAAAGCTGCAGGAGCAACAGCAAATTATTTAACTGGTGCAACAGAAGAACAATGGGATGCTTACGGTAGATCAGGAGCTGCACCTTGGGATCAAAACTCTAATTTAGTTGGAATTAAACCGTGGGAAAATGGTGCATCTGCTGCAGTTAATTTTTCTTACTTTAGTCCTTACGATGTTTTAGAAAGACCTATTCAAGCAGCTTTAACTATGGCTGAAAAACAAAACATAGCGGAAGAAGATATGGATGATTATGTTATGAATTTAATGTTTAAAGAAGATGGACCAGTGATGGAATTACTACAACCTTTTCTTTCACCAGCCATCTACTATGAAAGAATACAAGATGTTAACAGTGGTAACTTCTTAACAGCAGGTCGTGGTGGTAGAACAGCAGAAGGTAATTACATTTATTCTCCAACAGATAATTTAGACGATAAATTTAATAAATCTTTAGTTCACATTATAAAAGGTGCCTCACCAGGTGTTTTATCAACAGGTGGTAAAATTAAAGATGCCCTACAAGGTAACGTAACAGGTAAAGGTAAATTAGCAAATCTTGGTGATGAGTTAATGGCATTGTTTACAGGAACTAGAATTATTAGAATTGATGTTAAAGATGATTTAAAATTTTTAGCTGCAGATGCAAACAGATTATTAAGAGCAGCTGATGAAACAGAAAAATTTTATAAATCAAAAGACTATATAAACAGACCTCCATCTATAATGGTTGATGAATTTGACAAAATGCAAGAAGAAGCTTTTAGAGTACAAAGAGATTTGTACATGAAAATAAAAGATTTTGAGATGTTAGATTTACCTATGAGTTCTATTAGAAAAATATTAAAGAAAGCTAAATTATCTTTTGTTGACGTTGGACTTTTAAGCAGAGGTATATTTACTCCAATTACATATTCTAAACCAAGATTTGATAGAAAAGTAAACGTTGTTAAAGGTGTTGCGGAACAAAAAACTAAAAATAGTGATAATTTTGTTTATAACGTAAATAGAAATTTTGTTTATCCAAAAAGAGAATTAGATAAAGTCATTCGTAAATAC
>ENA-ORXF01001738-ORXF01001738.1-marine-metagenome-genome-assembly--contig:-NODE-1738-length-13748-cov-5.400190_pt1 | contig 13748 bp, 12 predicted proteins | sample MGYA00237864_ERZ511476 | MGnify/ENA primary metagenome ERZ511476 (study PRJEB26306, sample SAMN06343908) | marine metagenome | isolation source: coastal waters | place: Atlantic Ocean: West Antarctic... | reverse complement strand
GAGAAACACTAAGAAGAATATCTAAACATCTAACAAAACTAGAAATTAAATCAGTACCTTCGGGTACACAGGTTTTTGATTGGACAGTTCCAAGGGAGTGGAATGTAAAAAATGCTTACATTATTGCTCCTAATGGTAAAAAAATATGTGATTTTTCGGAAAATAATCTTCATTTAGTTGGATACAGTGTCCCATTTGAGGGTAGTCTTAGTCTTGATGAATTAAAGAAACATCTTTATACTTTACCAGATAAACCAAAAGCGATACCTTATATAACCAGTTATTATAATGAAACATGGGGATTTTGCCTTACTCAAGAGCAATTTAATACTTTAGAAAATGGGATTTACAAGATCGTAATAAACTCCACCTTGTTTAATGGTGAACTAAATTATGGAGAACTATTTATTAAAGGTAAAAGTGATAAAGAAATATTTTTAAGCACGTATATCTGTCATCCTTCAATGGCTAATAACGAACTATCAGGACCTACGGTCGTTACATTTCTGGCAAAATGGCTTCAAGAACTTAAAGAAACAGATTATAGCTATCGAATAATTTTTATTCCTGAAACAATTGGTTCAATTACATATCTAAGTCGCAATTATAAAGACATGAAGAGTAAAATTTTTGCAGGTTTTAATGTGTCTTGTGTAGGTGATAATAGGGCTTACTCATATGTTCCATCAAGAAATGGAAAAACAATAAGTGATTTGATAGCAAAGCATGTGCTCAAGTGTACTGATCCAAATTTTATAGAATATAGTTGGTTAAACAAAGGTAGTGATGAAAGACAGTATTGTGCTCCTGGAATAGATTTACCAATAGCATCAATAATGAGATCAAAATATGCAGAATATCCAGAGTACCACACATCACTAGACGATTTAGAAAACGTTGTCACTCCCCAAGGTCTCAACGGAGGCTATTGGATACTTAGAAAAGCAATAGAAGCAATCGAAAAAAATAAGAAATATAAAGTTACTGTTTTGTGTGAGCCTCAGCTGAACAGGAGAGGGATTTACTCAAATTCTTTTCAAAAAAAAAAATTTAAAAAATTTAAGTTAATTCTTGATTTTATTAGTTTTTGTGATGGAGAGAATTCATTACTTGAAATTGCGGAAAGACTAGATGTACCAATTTGGGATTTATATGACATTGTAAATGAACTTAAAAATCATAATTTGATTAAAGCTACTGAGTGAGTAGTTTCATATTAATGTGGGTAGTTGACTAGTGTTAATGACTAAATGCATGCACTGATAAAAAATTTTAAGCAATTATTGGGTTATTTCGTTTTAGAAGTTAATGATTGATTCTGCATATGTTTTTTTAACAAAAGAAGTGATTTAGTTGAAAAAATAAGTTAAATCATAGTATATTTTCTAAAGCATTAAAATTTAGCCAATAAAAATCTCAGGTACAATTTTAAAAATATTTGCTAAATTAAAAAATTTTATCGTTGATAAATTTTAAATTTCCTTATATTAACCTTTCATACCGAAAAGCATGGTGGGAAATCAGTGTTAAATTCATTGGCTGTACCTGCAACCGTAAAGTCGGAGCTCCACCCGGTTAAGTCCGCTGTTGAACGAGGGCCAGGAAAAGTCTAGTTCTGCAAATGAAAATTGGCAACGGCATAAAATTAACTGGATTAGAATTAAAGTTCTTAATCCTATAAATAATGTGAGGTTGCTAATGAGAATAATTTTCGTATGTCTAATTTTTATTTTAAATGTTTTTTCTGTAAAAGCAGAAAGTTTACCTAATTGTAAATGGGATAATAGAAGTGGAACCCCCTGTGTAAATATAACCAAGACTAACAATACTTCAAAAATTTCAGAAGCTGGTGTTTTTAAAACTGTTATAAACAAACAAGATATAATCAATTCTGGAGCAAATAGTGTAATTGATATCTTAAAGACTGTATCTGGTTTAGATATTTATCAGACAGGACCTGCTGGACAACAAACTTCAATTTTTACAAGGGGATCAGAATCCAACCACACTATGGTTTTATTAAATGGAGTGGCAATAAATGATCAATCAGCAACAAATGGTCTTTTTGATTTTGGTCAAGATTTTATTCAAACTATACAGCAAATTGAAATCTACAAAGGGTCATCAGGTGCCCAATTTGGTCCAAGTGCTATTGCAGGAGCCATAAATTTCATTACAGCAATTGATTATACTAATCAATATTCAATAAGTGGTTTTGATGGAAGAAATTCATCTTCGGATGGAAACTTTACAAGTATCACTGATAACGGATGGCACTTAAATATTAGAGGAGCAGCAAATCAAAGTGACACTGGTAGTGCTAAAGCAGATGGAAATGAAAATGACGATGCAACTAATTTTCAAATAAACTTAAATGCAGAAAAATGGATTAATGATAATACAAAAATAAAATCCACAGTTTATACAAGACAAACTAGAGCTAAATATGATGGTAGTGCAACTGATGAAACTGGATATGTAGCAGATAATAAAATGATAGCATTACAAACAGGTATAAATAAAATTTATCAAAACAAAGAAGATAATCTAATTTTTCACTATCACAATTACGATAGAGAATATAAAAATAGTGGTTTTTTAGACGAATACTATAGTAGTTCTTTAACTGTCAAGGGTGAAAGAAAAATTGATTCAAACGAAAATTTTTCATTTGGATATGGTAGTGAGTATAAATATGACTGGGGTAATTTTGAAAACAGAGGTAGTTATACTGCATCAACAAAAGGTCATGTAAAAGATCTGGCTTTGTTTACAAACGCAGGGTACAAAATTAGTGAAAACCAGACACTATCTTTTTATGCTAGAAGTGATGATCATAATACAACAGGTAGAAATGAGACATATAAGTTAAATTACACACAAGTTTTAGGTCAATTTAAATTTGGTGGATCTCATTCAACAGGATTGAGAAATCCATCTTTATATGAGCTCTATGGGTCTGATAGTGCTGGAATTGGTGGCAATATAAATCTTGCACCAGAGAAGAGTAGAACTAATGAACTATTTGGTGAATATATTTTTTCTGATAAGTTAAAATTTACTTCTACTGCTTACAGAGCAACAATACTTGATCGTATTGGAAGCAACTCTGGATACACAGCACATGAAAATAAACAAATTGATTTAAATCAGGAAGGTTTAGAATCAGAGTTAACTTTTAATGGAGAAAATCAGGTAATTTCTATTTTTACTAATTTTTCAAAAAGTAAAAAAACAAGTGGAAGCCCTCAACTTCGAAGACCTGACATAACTTATGGATCAAATTATTTAAAAAAGTTTGTAAATTCACCAATTGGTCCCTTTAATATGAACCTAAATTATAAATTTACAGGAAAACATACAGATACAAGTGGAAAAGTTAAAAGTACAAACCTTCTTGATATGTCAGCTTCTAAGAATTTATATGGCAGTACTTGGAATTTAAATATCTCTAATTTACTTAATGAAAGATATGAAAAACCAGCAACATACAGCCAAGACGGTAGACAATTAAGAATTGGAGTAGTTAGAAAATATTAATTCTTATATGACAGCATCACCATGCATAAATATATGCGAGATAGACCCAAAGACCAATATATGCATGGGGTGTGGTAGAAATATGAAGGAAATATCTAATTGGATTAATATGAGTGATTTAGAAAAAGAGAAGTTAATTTTTGATTTAAAAAATAGGGTTAATAAGAAATAATTTTAATATTACAAGTAAAGAAAAGTTATTCTTCGTTTTCTTTACTTGTCGTAGTAGATTTATTTTAATATAAGATTAGATAATGAATTATTTAAAAGCTTCAATTGGTATATTTTTTGCTCTTGCCGCAAGTAGGTTTATCCCTCATCCACCAAATTTTACAACCCTGCTAGCATTAAGTTTTTATGTGCCAGCACTTTTGGGAGTTAGATATTTACCAGCTCTAGTTTTAAGTTTTGTAATAACGGACTTGATCATTGGTTTTCATGGAGTTACTTTGTTTACTTGGGGAAGTGTTATTTTAATTGGACTTGGATCTAAGTTTTTTGCAAAGACTATTTTAAATAGAATTTTTGGATCATTATTAGGAGCTAGTTTATTTTTTATAATTACTAACTTTGGAGTATGGACGTTAGGATCCTACGCTTATACTTTTGAAGGTCTCTTGCTTTGTTATACATTAGCAATCCCCTTTTTCGCTTATAGTTTGATTTCTACTTTTATTTTTTCAGGTGTTATCGAGGGTATTTGTAAGTTAACAGATATTGATAAAACTAAGAAAATTACCCATTAGTCCAATAAACCCCAAAATATAATACTGAGGTTTTAAAATAAGATATCAATCAATTTTAAATTATTTCAAAAAATTCTTATCAATTATCAGCATTTATACGGAAGTTTTCATTAACTTTTATCAATTCTTCAAATGTGCCTTGATTTTTTAACAGACCTTTTTCTAATAAAAAGATTTGATCACATTTTTTTACCGTACTTAAACGATGGGCAATTATGATAATAGTGATATCTTTAACTTCACTAAGATTATTTACCGCATCCATTATTGCCTTTTCAGTTTGATTATCTAAAGCACTTGTTGCTTCATCTAGAATTAGTACTTGCGGGTTATGATATAAAGCTCGAGCAATTCCAATACGTTGACGTTGTCCCCCTGACAATCTAACCCCACGTTCACCAATTGTAGTTTCATATTGGTTTGGTAATTCATCTGTGATAAATTCATGTAAATTTGCAATTTTAGATGCTTTTTCAACAGCTTTCTGGTTAATATCTTTACGGTCTATTCCAAAAGCAATATTGCTTGCAACAGTATCATCTGAGAGATAAATATGCTGCGGAACATAGCCAATTGATCGTTGCCAAGATCTTGAATTTTGCTTTGTTATAATTTTTCCATCTACTTCTAAAGTACCCTTTTGAGCCTCAAGTAATCCCAAAATAATATCCACTGTTGTGGTTTTGCCACTGCCAGTAGCACCTACTAGCCCGACAGAGGATTTTGCAGGAATATTTAAACTAATATTTTTCAATGCAGTTCGTGATGCATTCGGGTAACTATAATAAATATTTTTCAAAGTAATCTTTTTATTAAAAGGTAAAATACCTTGATTTAGATTTACGTTTAGTGGTTTAAGGTCTTTAATATCCTCATACAATTTATCAAGCGAAGGACCACCAACAGCAAGGCTAGTAAAAGAAGTATAGATCTGTTGAATCGCTGGCATCAAACGATAGCCAGCAAAAACATATAAACTGATAATGGGCAAAGCATCGCTAAAGTTACCTGTTTGCTTCATTATATAAAGTATCATTAATATAATTCCACCAAAGGCTATTATTTCAAGAAAAAATCGAGGTAGTGTAGTTATAACTGATGCTGCTGAATTTTTGAGAGCAAAAATTTTAGCAGGATAACTATAACGCTTAATATAAGTTTGTTCTAATCCTCCAACTTTAACTTCTTTTGCGGCACCAAACGCCTCACTAATAGCTAAAAACCGAAGCTCATTATTTTTTAAACGAATTACTCCAATTTGATTAAGATAGTTGCGTATAAAATAGAAAAAAAGCCCATAAGCTCCAATAATTGAAAAACCAACTATCAGTGCAAGTTTTGGGTTAGCTATAATTAATAAAACTATAAGTAAAATCGCAACCATACTTTTGGCCATTAAATCTATCAATGCTTTTATAGAAGTTCTAACTACTTGATTTACTTCTGATAAGATAGTTTTTCCAAGATCAGCACTATGACGATTTAAAAACCAGTTATAAGGTTGATGCAGATAGCCCCCAATTAAACGTTTAGAAATATTGTAATTTCTCATTTCAATAAATCGAACTTGTGCATAAGTTGTAAGGGCTTTGAAAGAGATTGAGACAACTAGTGTTATAAACACTCCAAAACCTAGGGCAAAAAGAAACTCTTGATTATTTTTAATTCCAAAAATACTTGAGGCTTGAAACATAGTATTCAAAATGAAGTTTGTCTCAATAAGACTTGGATTACTAATGACTGACATAAAAGGTAAGATTGATGCCACACCAATCGTATCTAACAAAGCCATTATTAAGACCATTACCATCAATAAAAATGCTTTTTTACGCTCATGTGGCGTTAAAAGAGATAAGATTTTTTTAATTTTTTTCATTAATTATTTAAAAATTTTATATATCTTTCTGTAATATTTTTAGGATTTCCCAAATAATACTGGATAGTCTTGTCGTATTTTTTGTTATTTAAAGGAAAAACAACTTTTTTATTTATAAGATTTAAAATTTTTTTCTTCATTTTTGTCTCTGAAGTGTAAACAATATCATTATCAAAATTAAGTAAATATTTCCGAAGTTTAAAATTTTTTTCAAAAAAGGGAACCATCACATATTTTCCACTAGCTAAAGCTTCAATTGTTGCTGCTGAATTATGACCTATGATTATATCAGCTTGATTAATAAATTTTTCAGCTGATCCAGTTTTGAATATTTTAATATTTTTACTAATTTGATTATTAATCTCATCTCCAGAATTATGTTTATATTTAGCTATGATATTAAGATTTTTATTATCAGAGAGCTCATTTAAAATTTTAACAATTGTATTAAAAGATAATTTAAAACTTAAATCTTTATTTTGTTTAATTTTAGTAATTCCTCTCCTAATATCAAAAGACAAGAATAAAATGTTTCTAGGCTTTTTATAATATTTCTTATTTGTGATAAAATCTTTTATCCTTGGACATCCATTCACACTTATTTTTTTTGAATTTTCCTCATCTAATCTAATAAATCTCTCTTTTGTTCGTTCATTGTATACAGAAATATCAGTAAAATATTTAAACATATGGCGCATTTTTGGCATAGATGTTTTCATTCGATATTCTCCATCTAGATCTGTTTGAATACCTTCTTTGTGCCACAGTTTAACAGCTATATTATTTTTGTTGCAGCCAACATATAGTGCAGCCTCTGCATAATAATCAAAATTAAAAGTAATAAAATTTAGAGTTTTATTATTAAAATATTTTTTTAAATTAGACATAACCTCTATCCAAAATTTTTCATGATTTTTTTTATTATTCAGATTTTGATTAAAATAATCTTCTACAGTTGTAGGATGATTTAAATAGTTAAAAAAAAACTTTTTTCTATTACAAAAACAAAACAAAATTATTTTTGTAATACTTCTTCTTAAAAATAAAAATTCTAAATTAGAATTTGCTGATTTATGAATTATCTCTATATCCCTTATTCCAATCTCTCGATAAAGAACAATGAAAATTTTTTTACTTTTTGTTTTTTTTCTAAAAAGTTTTGGCTTGAAAAGAGAGATTTTTATTAAATAAGCACAAAAAGTTGGTAGATTAAAATGACATGAGACAGAAATTAAAAAATTAAATAACTGCTTATATAAAAGCGAAAAATATTTTTTCATTAATTTTTTAAATATAATTTTAAAAAGAATTTTATTATTATAGGTTAATTGATATCTTGTAGGTAATTAAATTAGAAAGTACCATATTGAGAGGTTTTATTTGGTTTTTTAGGATCGTATTCGACATCCACGTCTACATCTACTGTTTGTCTCTCATTATAAGGATCTGCTTTTTTTAGAGATATACTATCTTGCATAAGTGATAATTTATTTGTTCTAATTTCATGTATTAATTTTCTTAAAAAAGTTAACTTTAGTGTTGCTAGATTTGCAGCAGAACCATGTTTAATATCTTTTTTTTCTATTTCCTCTGTTATAAAGTCATCAATTTCATTCCAATAACGTATTTGAAGAGCTTTTACTCTAGCGTCATTAGCATAAATTAAATCATCATATTTTAAGTTATAATTAGTATTTTCAATTTTTTCGATTCTAGTTTGAAAATCAGAGTATGTTTCGTAATATTCAGTTCCCTTTAAAGGCTTAACACCAAGTATCACTCCAAATTGATAAAAGGGGTCTTGAGTGTATTTGAAAGCCTGCTCTATAGTTTGCTCAACATCCTCAAGAGTACTTTCGGGGGTAGTTACAATAAGATTACCATAAGCACCCACTCCTGTTTCTTTTGCAATTTTTAAACAATTGTGATTTTGTTCTGCAGTACATTTTTTATTCATTTCTGTAAGAACTTTGTCTGAAAAACTCTCAATACCTATATTTAATCTTCTAAAACCAGCTTTTTTTAACCATGTGAACATTGCTACACTAGCATCACTTGCTCTACAAAATGCCATGAATGTTAATTCTTTTGGTATGTCACCATTTTTTTTTTCATCAATAATTTTTTGGCAAAATTTTGTTACTGATTTATAAACTATACAAAAATCATCGTCTGTAAGATAAATAGTCCTTACCCTTGGGTGAGCCTCTACAATTCTTTTAATATTATGAATTAGAGTATCTTCTGAAGCGCTTATTACAGGAACGTTTTTTCCAGCTCCCCAAGTAATTTGATTTGTAGAGCTGCAAAATTTACAACCTACAGGACATCTGTTTCTTCCAAAAATTCTTGCGGTATGTATTTCATCCATCTTCTCTTCATTGATTTTGTTTCCATATTTTTTGAGATAGTAGTCCCAATAACTTTCGTAGGGTAATTCTTCCCATTCTATTGCTGAGGTTGCAAAATCAAAAGTATGCTGATCAAGGGGGACAGAACTATTTTTAAAAACTATTCCTGGAATGTTGTCAATTTTTTCTCCTTCAGCTAATGCTAGCAAACTTTTTTCTCCCTCTGAAATTATTACAATTTTACAAGGAGTTTTGTCTAAAACATTTTGATAATTGAACTGCGCCTCAATACCTCCAGCTACAAAAATTGCATCTGGACAGATTTTTTCAGCAATATGCATATTTTTAATGTCATGCATAAAAGTCTCCTCTAAAATTGAAAATCCAATAATATCCCATTTTTTACTTTTCAAAACCTCTTCAAGAAACGGCCCTTCATTTGTTAACATTGGTAGATTTGGTTCAAATGACTCTGCATAATGACCTTTTTTATTTAAATAACCAGCTAGTCTAATTACTCCTAGGGCTGGAGCCATAAATGATCTTTCAGCATAAATTAATTCTGTTTGTGGTCCGATTATTAAAATATTCTTTTTGCCTTTAGGCCTATTTACAAGGGTGCTCTTTCCCTTTAAATGGTACTTTTCATTATGCTTGCTGTCGAAATCTGATTGATCCATTTTATTAATTTAAATATTTTTTTATTTCATAGTATATCATTAAAAATTTAATATTGGATACAAAATTTGACTTTATCCTTTTTTCAAGAGAAATGTAGAATATAAATAGTACAAATAGCATTAAATAAACAATTAATAAAATGAAAAATTTAAAAAACTACCTTGATTATCTAAAAATTGGAATTGAGAAACTTGACTTATTAAAACTTCAAAGAATTGAAGATATAATTTTTAAAAAGATAAAGGAAAATAAAAAAATATTTGTTTGTGGCAATGGTGGATCAGCATCAGTTGCTAATCATTTTTTATGTGATTTTAATAAAGGTATAAAGTTGAGCTCAAAAAATAAATTAAAACCAAAAATTGTTTCATTATCTGATAATATGGAGACTGTCTTAGCTGTAGCTAATGATATTTCATTTAACAAAATTTTTTCTTTCCAGCTAGATAATTATTATACAAAAGGAGATATTGTAATTGTATTAAGCTGCTCAGGCTCATCTCTGAATATAATGGACATACTTGATTATTGTAAAAAAAATAAAATTTTTACAATAAGCTTCACTGGTTTTGCAAAAAAGAATAATCAAAAAAAAGCAAACCTTAATTTAAATTTAGATGTTAAAAACTATGGAGTTTCAGAAGATTTGTTTCAAATAATAATGCATATGTTAAGTCAAAGTATACGACTAAAGTTTATTAAAAATGAAAAAAAAATTACTTTATAAACAAATAAAAATTTACAAAAATTTTTCTTTCACGTAAATCATCCACTTCTTGTTAAAGTTATATGATTTATCATCAACATAAAAATCAAAACTAGGTTTAGTCATGTATAATTTGTGAAATTTAAGACCCCAATTTTTTAGTTGTTTCATAGTTTTTTTATAACCATATGATTTTACTTTTTTAAAATCATCATTAAATCTACCAGAATATCTAGCTGTAAGAATTTTTATATAATATCCTTCATCATATAATTTATTAATTAATTTGATTACATTTTTTTTGGGTTTTGATTTTGAATATTTACTTTCTATTGTTTTGCAAATAACATTATCAATATCAAAGCAAATAATTTTTTTATTCATAAATATTTTTATCAAATCATTTAATTAATACTATTTAAATAAATCATTATTATTTAAATAAAAATCAGGACAAATAATGGTACTCTTATTTTTAAATCCAAAGTGTTCTTCTACATTTTGCCAATATTTTTTTTGCTTTTGTAAATTTTCATTTAAACTAATATCATTATTTAATAAATTAAAAAAACTTTCTGTAGCTCTTTTTATCTCAAATTCACTATTATCAATAAGTTTATATCCTAACTTATTTAATTCTAAATGGTCACCAATATAATTTAGTTTTTTTTCATAAACCTCTTGAAAGCTAATAATTTTACCTGTTTTTAAATTTTGAAATTTTTTTAGTAATAACATTATCCTATCTGGTAATCTATCCAGATCAGAGGGATTTGTTTCATCAACAACTAAACTCGGTTTTCTAAATAAAGCTGCCATTCTAGTAATACCAGTAGGGGCTGATATCACAAATTTACATTTTGATATTAGATAAAAATCTAAAAAATCACTACTATCAACACTATTTGCATAATCTATGATATTAAAGTCACTAAAATTTAATTTTGTTATATCTCGTCTTCCTATTCTTATTGCCTTATATCCTTTTGAAACCAAAAATTTTACTCCTAGATTATTACTATTAATATTTGTGTTTCTAACTGAATTTCCTGTTTCGTTATGAAATGAGGATGCTCTAGAAGCAAAAACAAAAAAATTTTTATTTTCAAATCCTATTTTTTTTAAGTAATTCTCACCTTCAATTTTTTCTTTATAGTTAAATTCAATTGTAGGTTTATATTTTAACAATACTTTTTTATCATCTATATGTTTTACTCCATTATAAATACTTCTTTTAACTCCCTCAGAGTCTTTACTAAAGTCCTCAAGAAACATATTAAAAAATTTATACTTTTTAAATAAAATGTAAATTGGTCCTAATACATGTCTTGGTAAAATCAATAATTTTTCTGACCATTTTTTTTTTAAAAAATGATTAGCTGTTATTTTATCGAAAAACCAGATAACAGGAATTTTTTTTGGATCATCTTTTTTTTCACAAATATAAATTTCAATTGGAATTGTCATATGTCCTATTTTGTGTGAAATAATTTTATTGATCCTAAAATTCTTAAAAATTCTAATTATGAAGAATAATAATATTACTGGTATTAAAAAAAAAAGTTTAATATATATTTGGTAATTTTTCATTATGTCTTAACTTTAATTAAAAAAACTTATAGTCCAATTATATTATTTGATTTTAACATCAAATAATATAAGTAATTTAAATAGAAATATGATTTCAAAAATTGAATTAAAAAAATTAAAGTTAAAAGCTTTTAAATTACGTCAAGATACTTTAATGATGTTTCAAAAAAAAAAGGAAGCACATTTGGGTGGTAGTTTCTCTATGATAGAGATCATTGTTGCTCTGTATTCCAAAATACTTAAAAAAAAAGATAAATTTATTTTAAGTAAAGCTCATGCATCTTTCCCACTTTGTATTTTATTAAGAGAAAGAGGTCTAAAACCTAAAATCACTACACATCTAGAAATTGATGAAAAAAATGGAATTTATTGCACAACAGGAAGTCTTGGTCATGGATTGCCTATTGCTGCAGGTATGGCTTTTGCAAATAAGATTTTGAAAAAAAAAGATAAAATATATGTATTAATCAGTGATGGTGAGTGTCAAGAAGGAACTACTTGGGAAACACTTTTGGTTGCAGCAAAACATAAGTTAGATAATTTAATAATACTAATTGACTATAATAAAATTCAAGCTCTTTCAAAATTAGATGATGCTATTCCACTTCATAATCTCGTAAATAAGATTAAATCCTTTAATATAAATTGTATAAACGTAAAAAATGGACATAATTTTATATCAATATTAAAATCTCTAAATCAAAAAAATAAAAAAAGATTACCAACTGCAATTGTTTTTAACACTATAAAAGGTAAGGGTGTTAAGGAGTTTGAAAATGATCCAGTTTGGCATGCAAGAAAACTAAATGTGGATGAATTAGTTATAGCAAAAAAAAGATTGGGTTTTAGATGAGAAGAACATTTGGAAAAATATTAACAAATCTTGCAAGAAAAGATAAAAAAATAATCTTGATTGTAGGTGATATTGGATATGGCATTTTTGATGGTTTTAGGAAAGAACACCCTGATAGATTTTTTAATTTGGGTATATGCGAACAAAGTATTATAGGAATGGCTGCAGGAGCAGCATTACAGGGATTGAAACCATGGGTTTATACTATTACCCCTTTTTTAATTGAAAGACCTTTTGAGCAAGTTAAATTAGACATTGACCAACAAAGAGCAAATGTAAATCTGGTTGGTTTTGCAGATTACCCAACTCTAGGACCAACTCATAGTGAGCTTGATGCTAAAAAGTTAATGTCTTTGATGAAAAATATAAAATCCTTTTACCCTAAAAATGGATCTGAAACTGAAAAATTAGTTAAAAAAACTTATAAAATAAATGGACCTACGTTTATAAGCCTAAAAAATGACATTGATTTAAATAAAAATTGGTAAAATTGTGAGAGAATTTAATATTATTACTTCACTTCATACGAAAACTAAAAGAAATTATATTGAAAGAATGATTTCTAAAAAAATTGAGTGTATGACCATTTCAAAAAAATATGGTCATGATTATTGGGATGGAGATAGAAAGTTTGGCTACGGAGGCTACAAGTATATACCTGGCAGATGGGAACAAGTAGCAAAAAAATTTATCAAAAAATACAAACTTAACAATCAATCAAATATTTTAGATTTAGGATGTGGTAAAGGATTTTTGTTGTTTGAAATTAAAAAAATTCTTCCAAAAATTCAGATTACAGGAATAGACATTTCAAAATATGGCTTGAAAAATTCAAAAAAAGAGATTAGCCAATTTTTATTTAAGGCAGACTTAAGAAAAAAATTAAAATTTAAATCTAAAGAGTTTGATTTTGTATTTTCAATAAACACACTTCATAATTTAGAAATTAATCATTTAATTCAAGCTATTAAAGAGATGGAAAGAGTAGGAAAAAAACATTTTATTTGCTCTGAAAGTTATAGAAATGAAAGAGAGCTTTTTAATCTTCAGTGTTGGGCCTTAACATGCGAATCTTTTTTTTCAAAAAAAGAGTGGGTTTGGTTGTTAAAAAATAATGGATATACCGGAGATTATGAATTTATTTATTTTGAATAAAAATTTTAATAATTCGACGGCTATACAAAAGTAACTTTATTATAATTTTTCATAAAAAGTTTTTCTTCGTCATTAAGTTTTAGTCTTGTTTTTGTAAAAAAAGAATTACTAAATATTAAATATTCTTCAATTTTATCAATATCTTTATTTGATCTCAAAACAAGTTCGTCTAAAATAAAGTGAACTGATTTTTTCATTTTAGTAATTTCTTTATATATTTGTTTTCTAACAAAATAATCTTCAGGCAAGT
>ENA-ORXF01001734-ORXF01001734.1-marine-metagenome-genome-assembly--contig:-NODE-1734-length-13759-cov-9.043853_pt1 | contig 13759 bp, 12 predicted proteins | sample MGYA00237864_ERZ511476 | MGnify/ENA primary metagenome ERZ511476 (study PRJEB26306, sample SAMN06343908) | marine metagenome | isolation source: coastal waters | place: Atlantic Ocean: West Antarctic... | reverse complement strand
AATTCAGCATAAGAGAGTGCAGCAAAAGCACAAGCAAAACCTGAAGCTAAGAATGATAAAATTACAGCGGGCCCAGCTTGATTTGCTGCCGCAATACCTGTTAATACAAAAATTCCTGTACCAATTATGCAACCAACACCAAGAAGAGTTAAATCAAAAGAGGTTAGACATCTATTTAATTTTTCATCTGACTTAGAATTAATATTTTTTTTTCTAAATAGTTTTTTTAGCATAATTTAAACCCAATCTTTAGGAGGTAGAAAGTCAGTATATAATTTTTCTTCAGCACTTCCTTTTTTAGCTTTCCAGTCATATGACCATTTAACTAATGGAGGCATAGACATTAATATAGATTCTACTCTTCCTTTTGATTGAATACCAAATAGGGTTCCACGATCTTGTAGTAAATTAAATTCAACATAACGACTTCTTCGATAAAGCTGAAAGTCCCTCTCTTTATTTGTAAATTCGATACCTTTTCTTTTTTGTACAATTGGTAAATAAGATTTAGTTAAGCTACTTCCAATAGCCTTAATTAATTCAAAGCAATATTTAAAATTATTATCAGTAAAGTCATCAAAAAAAATACCACCAACTCCCCGAGCTTCTTCCCTGTGCTTAAGTAAAAAATAATTATCGCAGTTCGTCTTGAAGATGGGGTAAAGTTTTTTATCGAAAGGGTCCAAGGTGTTTTTAAGTGTTCTGTGAAAATGAATAACATCTTCTTCAAAGGGATAATAGGGAGTAAGATCTATTCCACCACCAAACCACCATATATCGGCTTCACCAGACTTTGAAGCTACAAAAAATCTTACATTCATATGAACAGTTGGAACAAAAGGATTATTTGGATGAAAAACTAAAGAAACACCCATGGCTTCCCATTTTCTATTTTCTACTTCAGGATGAGCATCAGTAGCTGTTTTTGGAAGCTTAGAGCCAGTAACACATGAATAGCCAATTCCAGCTCGCTCAAATACATTTCCACCTTCTAAAATAGATGTTGTACCACCACCACCTTCTTTTCGTTGCCAGGAATCAACTAAAAAATTTTCACCATCAACTAATTGTACAGATTCAACAATCTCAGATTGAAGCCCTGATAAGTAATCTTTAACTGCATTTTTATTGATTTCAATAGTCATTATGATCTAATAATATTTTTAGTTTTAAAGTCTTGAATAACTGAAGGATTTCTATTTTTTCCTATTCTCCCCTTAATTAGCTTAACTTGATCAGGGAGAAATCTACAAACATCTCTATAATTTTTTAAAGGAATTTTCCCACTTAAATTTAAACTTGAAGATGTAATGGCCATATCAATTGAGTTAATCAAAGCCTGACAGTTAGAAAAAGATGGAATTCTCAATGCTATTTTAGAATTACTTTTTAACCAATTAGGACAGCGATTATTTGCTTTTATAATCCATGTGTGTGGTCCTGGCCATTTAGAAAACAAATTTTCTTTTGTTACATCATTAAATGAATTTGTAAAATAGTCAAAATGTTTTAATGAGGAACCAATAAGAATAAAGTTTTTATTAAGAGATCTCTTTTTAAGTTTAATAATTTTATTTATTGCTTTTTTATTTTTAGGATCACAACCAAGCCCAAAGCATGATTCAGTTGGGTAGGCGATAATGCCTCCTCGACGAATAAATCGAACTAGCCGATGGTTTTTCATAAGTCCTTCTCTAAAACCTTTTGGCCAATATCTGTTCTATATTGCATACCTTCAAAATTTATTTTTTTAACTAAAGCATAAACTTTTTCCTGAGCATTCTTTAATGAATTACCTTTTGCTGTTACTCCAAGAACTCTTCCTCCAGCTGTATAAATTTTTTTATTTTTTAATACTGTACCAGCATGAAATATGTATGAATCATTATCATTATCATTATCATTATATATTTCATCATTAATTTTAGGTTGATTAGGGTAATTTTCTGCAGCAATGACAACAGTTACTGCTGAACCATCATCCCACTTAGCTTCGTAATTTGAAATATTTTTATTTGATGCAGCTAAAAGTATTTCAAACAAATCACTTTTAAGTCTAAAAAGAATGGGCTGCGTTTCTGGATCTCCCATTCGACAATTGAACTCAAGTGTTTTGATATTACTATCTTCATCAATCATCAAACCTGCATATAAAAAACCAGTATATTCAATTCCATCTTTTCTCATCCCTTCAATAGTAGGCTTGATGACTTCATTCATAATTCTTTCATGTAATTTCGGAGTTACAATAGGAGCTGGTGAATAAGCTCCCATGCCACCTGTGTTAGGACCCAAATCTAAATCTAATAGTCTTTTATGGTCTTGGCTTGATGCTAGAGGAAGAATAGAGTCTCCATCACATATAGTAATAAAACTAACTTCCTCCCCTGTTAAAAATTCTTCAATAACAATTCTTGCGCCTGCGTCGCCAAATAAATTATCTTCGAGCATTGAGTCTGCTGAAGCTAATGCCTCCTGGACTGTCATTGCAACAACCACACCTTTTCCTGCAGCTAAGCCATCTGCCTTAATAACAATCGGAGCACCTTCTTTATTAATATATTTATGAGCTTCTTGAATATTTGTAAATGTTTTATATTTTGCTGTTGGAATTTTATGGCGCTCCATAAATGATTTTGAAAAATCTTTAGAGCTTTCAAGTTGGGCAGCTAACTTTTTTGGGCCAAAAACTTTTAGTTTATTTTCTATAAATGTATCTACAATTCCTTTGGAAAGTGGAACTTCAGGACCAATAATTGTTAAATCTATTTCTTCTTTTTTTGCAAATAACACTAATTGATTGATATCATCAATATCAATATCAATATTTTCTATTTTTTTCTCTAGGGCAGTTCCACCATTGCCTGGACAAACAAAAACTTTCTTAACAAGCGGACTTTGTTTTATTTTCCATGCTAGTGAATGTTCGCGACCACCGTTACCAATTATTAGAGCTTTCATATTTAATGTTTAAAATGCCTTATGCCAGTGAATACCATTATTAAACCAAGTTCATCAGCTGCCTTAATGACTTCATCATCTTTAATGCTTCCACCAGGCTGAATAACACATTTAGCACCATAACTTGCAAGTACATCAATACCATCCCTGAATGGGAAAAATGCATCAGAGGCTACTACACTCTTAGTTAGAGATATATTAGCACTTTCTGCTTTTATAGCAGCAATGCGTGTACTATCAACTCTACTCATTTGCCCTGCGCCAATCCCAAGAGTTTTTTTATTCTTACAAAAAATAATTGCATTAGATTTAACATATCGTGCAACTTCCCAAGAAAAAAATAAATCTTCTAGTTGCTCACTATTAGGCTTTAGTTTGGTCACAACTTTACATTTTTCAATATCTAGTTTGTGATCATCACTTTCTTGAACCAACCATCCACCGCCAATTTTTTTGAAATCTAACTGATTTTTTAGTATTTTTAGTTCCACTTGTAATAATCTGATATTTTCTTTTGTTTTAAAGATGTTTAATGCTTCATCTGAGTAGCTGGGAGCAATAATTACCTCAACAAATTGATTCACAATTATTTTTGCAGTTTCTGAATCTATTTGTTTATTAGTTGAAATAATGCCACCAAAGGCAGAAGTGGAATCAGTGGAAAAAGCACCTTCATAAGCGTCTTTTATTGTACTAGCAGAACATACTCCACACGGGTTTGCGTGCTTTACAATGACGCAAGTGGGGGCAGAAAATAACTTAACACATTCCCAAGCTGTATCTGCATCATTTAAATTATTAAACGATAGTTCTTTGCCTTGAATTTGTTTAAAATTTGCAAGGGAACCATTTTGAATTTGTGGCTCTACATAAAAAGCAGCTTCTTGATGAGGGTTTTCCCCATAGCGCATATCCATTTTCTTTTTCATATTTTGAGTTAAAATATTAGGGAAATTCTCCTGTTTATTTTTCTTGGAAAGATAGTCACTAATTACTTTATCGTAATGTGCTGTATGTGAAAAAGCATTTTGGGCAAGTTTAAATCGATATGCTTCCTCGAGTGCACCTTTATGCTTGATTAATTGCTTAGAAAAATTAGCATACTCATCCGGGTCAGTTAACACAGCAACACTTTTATAGTTTTTTGCCGCAGCTCTAACCATTGTAGGCCCCCCAATATCAATATTTTCAATTGCTAGCTCTAAGTTGCACTTAGGATTATTAATTGTTGATTCGAAAGGGTATAAGTTAACAATCACAAGATCAATTTGAGGAATATTATTTTCTTTAAGTGTTTCTAAATGTTTTGGGTTATCTTTTTGAGCTAAAATCCCACCATAAATTTTTGGATGTAAGGTTTTAACTCGACCATCGAGCATTTCAGGAAATTGAGTATAGTCACTGACTTCAGTGACTATAATATTATTTTTTTTTAAGAGGGCAGCGGTCCCACCTGTGGAAATAATTTCAATACTGAGCTTTTGTAATATTGTGACCAATTTTAAAATATTCGATTTATCAGAAACGCTAACTAAAGCTCTGTTTATTTTAATCATTTTATGCTTCAATTTTGTGCTGTTTAAGTTTTTTTCTAAGGGTATTTCTATTGAGGCCTAGAATATCAGAAGCTTTACTTTGGTTACCTTCCGCAAGATTCATAATATAGAGTAAAAGTGGTTTTTCAACAGATTGAATAACCATATCATAAACACCATTGGGGTTTTCGCCAGATAAATCTGTAAAGTATTGATCTAAGAGGATATCAATATCATTGGATAGGTTAGCTTTACTCATTAAGCAACAAGCCCAAGTTCATTTTCAGAATCTTCATAGGTAATATATTCATCAAGCTTTCTTAATTCATTAAAATATTGTTCAATAAATTCAATTTGTTGCATAGTCCCATCAATTTGATTCATATTAAATCTAAATTGAGCTGAATTTTTAAGGCCTTTTGTATACCAAGAGATATGCTTTCTTGCAATTCTATGACCCCTCTCTGCACCATAAAAATCATATAGATCGCTTACATGTTGAATTGTAGTTGTTTCAATTTCACTTATGGTCGGTCTAGCCATATGCTCACCAGTTTTTAAAAAAAATTCAATTTCTCTAAATATCCATGGTCGACCTTGTGCTGCTCGACCAATCATTACCCCATCCGCTTTTGTATATTCAAGAACAAACTTTGCCTTTTCTGGAGTCGTAATATCTCCATTAGCTATGACTGGAATACTTATTATTTGTTTAACATCGGCAATAGTGTCGTATTCGGCATCACCTTTATATAAGCAAGCCCTTGTTCTACCATGCATTGATAGAGCTTGTATACCACAATCCTCAGCTATTTTTGCTATTCTAGAAGCATTTCTATTGTCCTTATCCCATCCTGTTCTTATTTTTAGGGTTACAGGTATATCGACAGATTTAACTACTGCAGTAAGGATTTTCTCAACTAATTTTTCTTTTTTAAGAAGTGCTGACCCTGCCATAACATTACATATTTTTTTTGCAGGACATCCCATATTGATGTCTATAATTTGGGCACCTTTTGCCATATTAAATTTTGCAGCTTCTGCCATCATATCTGGATCAGCCCCAGCAATTTGAACCGAGATAGGCGAAACTTCTCCTTGATGGTTTGCTCTTAACAGAGTTTTTTCGCTCCCATAAAGAAGAGAGTTGGAGGTAACCATTTCACTTACAGCCATTCCAGCACCATAATGCTTACATAGCATGCGGAATGGCCGATCAGTAACTCCAGCCATCGGAGCTAAAATCAAATTATTTTTAAGTTTATGAGGCCCTATCTGCATATTTTAAAATTATTTAAAAGTAAACGAAGTGCTTATTTTATAATCAATTAGATGATTATCAAAGTTTAATTTTCTCGCCAATTAAATTTTAATTTTTTCAACTGGCTTTTAAGGTCTTTCATTGCTTTGCTTACATTCTTAGAGGCACCTTTGATTCCAAGTTCTAATGTTTTATTTGGTCTTAATTTAGGAAGGCTATATATTTTAATTGTTTTGTTTTTATTTTTTATCTCATTCATTGTGTCAATGAGCATACTTTCACTTACATCATCCAACCAAATTGACTGGTCTTCAACATCTTTTAAGTCTATGAGAGTTTTGTAGTGATTATTTATTACCCAGTCGATCATTGGCCATGCCATTTCAGGAAAGCCTGGCATAAAATGATGATGATTAATCAAGAACCCTGGAATATTATTAATAACGTTTGGAATCAGTTCAGCATTATCTGGGAGGTCTGCCATTAAAATTCTTTTTGGATATGCATCTTTACCAAATTGATTCTCAATAAGTAGTTTTGCTTTAGAGTTTTGAACTATAGGTTTTTTATGTGCAAGAGCTGCTGCATGCCTTGTACAATCATCTGGCGTAGCACCTATTCCGCCAAAACAAAAAACAATAGACCCAATTTTCTCTTGAATAGTATTTTTGATTACCTCTAGATCATCTGGAATATAGTCAACTTTTGAAAGACATAAGCCATAATATTTGAGTGTTTTAGATAGGTGTTTAAGGTGTTTATCCTCTCTTTTTCCTGATAAAATTTCATCCCCTATGATGACAGCATGGATTTCTTTTTTAGATATAGGTAATGAATTTATGACATTTTCGGTATTAATGAGCTTGCTCCCAATTATCACCTTCTCCAATATCGGCAATTAGTGGAACAGACAACGAGGCAACCTCCGCCATTAGTTTAGGAATTATTTTTTTAAAAGTTTGTACTTCATTATTAGGAACCTCAAAGACAAGTTCATCATGAACTTGCATAATCATTTTTCCTTTAATATTAAGTTCCGTTTGAATCCAATTTTGAACCTCAATCATAGCCAATTTAATTAAGTCCGCTGCTGTGCCTTGCATTGGTCCATTGATTGCAGCCCTTTCAGCAGCAGCTCGCATAATTCCATTTGAGCCATTAATTTCAGGAAGCCACAATCTTCTCCCAAAAAAAGTTTCAACATATCCTTTTTCTTTAGCTATTTGTTTTGCATCCTCCATGTACTGCTTTACAGATGGATATTGAGTGAAATAACAATCAATATAATTTTTTGCAGCACTTATGTCAATATTAAGGTTTTTAGCAAGACCGAATGGGCTCATACCATATATAAGTCCGAAGTTAATTACTTTGGCATATCTTCTTTGTTCATTTGAGACACTTTCTAAAGAGGTATTAAATATTTCAGCGGCTGTAATTCTATGAATATCTTCATTATTTTTAAATGCTTGTATTAGCCGTTTGTCTTTCGATAGATGTGCCATTATTCTGAGTTCAATTTGAGAATAATCTGCAGACATTATTACTGATCCTTTTGGAGCAATAAATGCTTCCCTCACCCTCCTACCTTCAGGAGTTCTAATAGGAATATTTTGCAAGTTTGGATCAGAGCTAGCTAGTCTTCCAGTAATTGCAACTGCTTGGTTATAGCTTGTATGAACTCTTCCAGTAGATTGGTTAATCATTCTTGGTAATTTATCTGTATATGTATTTTTAAGTTTAGACAGGCTTCGATGTTCTAAAATTAATTTAGGTAACGGATAGTCTTGAGCAAGTACTTGAAGAACTTCTTCACTTGTAGATGGTGTTCCAGTCGGTGTTTTCTTGAGAGGTTTAATTTTTAATTTATCAAACAGTATTTCTCTTAGTTGTTTAGGTGATGATAAATTAAAGGGCTGATCTGCTAGGATAAAAGCCTCTTTCTCTAGATTAATTAATTTTTCTCCAATTTCATGACTTTGTTTTTGTAAGATTTTTGAGTCTATAAGTACCCCATTTCTTTCAACTTTAATCAGTGCTTGCATTGAAGGAATCTCAATTTCTTTATATACCCTTAAAAGTTTCTTATTCTCTTTTAGAAGATTATTTAAATGTTGAAAGAGCTGAAATGTGACATCAGCATCTTCTGCTGCATAAGGAGCTGCATCTTCAATATATACCTGATCAAAGGTAATTTGCTTAACTCCTTTACCTACAAGAGATTCATAACTTATACAATCATGCCCCAAATATCGCTTACTTAATTTATCCATGCCATGGCTTTGGTTACTCTCCAAGACATAGCTCATTAACATCGTATCTTCATCAATCCCTTTAAGACTAATCCCGTTGTTGAGAAAAATATGTGCATCGTATTTTATATTCTGACCAATTTTAATAATATTTGGATCTTCTAAAATAGGTTTTATTTTTTCAATTACTAAATCTAAATTTAATTGAATAAAATTATCTGCACTTTGATGTTTTAGCGGTATATATGCCGCCGAACCAGGCTCAATTGACATTGATATACCAACTAAATTAGCTAGCATCACATTCAGGGAGTCTGTTTCAGTATCAATCGCGACAATTCTCTTTAATTTTATTTTTTGAATCCATTGGTTAAGTGTTTGTTCATCACTAATTGTTACATATGAATTTTTATCATTAAAATTAGAAGCTTTATTTGATGGTTCGAGATTATATATTTCATTTTTGACAACTCTATCGACATTAGAATCTTTTTGTTGGATGTCTTGAAGCCATCTTGAGAAGTTAAATTCTTTATAGATTTTTTCTAAAATTATATTATCAGGTGCTTTTCTTACAAACTCATCCCAATTAACATTTATATCTAAGTTACATCTAATAGTAATTAAATCTTTTGCAGTCGGAAGCCAATCAATTGCTTTTCTGAGATTTTCTCCAACAACCCCTCCAAACGTATCAGAATTTTTAACAATTTTTTCAAGTGATTCATGTTCATTTAGCCATTTTAGTGCGGTTTTAGGACCAACTTTGTCTATGCCTGGAACGTTATCGGCCTTGTCTCCAATTATTGTCAGGTAGTCTATTATTAGTGACGGCGGTACTCCAAATTTATTCTTAACACCATCAATATCAAGCTTTTCATTGGTCATTGTATTAATTAATGTAGTTTCTTTATTCACAAGTTGAGCAAGGTCTTTATCACCAGTAGAAATAATAACTTTAATCTTATTAGCATTTGCTTTTTTTGAGAGAGTACCAATAACATCGTCAGCCTCTACAGAATCTTTTATCATCATCGGCCACCCCATTGCTGATATTGCCTTTTTAAGTGGCTCTATTTGTATTGCCAACTCTTCCGGCATCCTAGGGCGATTAGCTTTGTAATCACTGTATATGTCATTACGAAAGGTTTTTCCTTTTGCATCAAATATGCAGACACTATAATCAGATGGAAATTGACTATGAGTCAAGCGAAGCATATTTAAAACGCCATAGATAACTCCTGTGGGATGATTTTCTTTATTTTTTAAATCAGGTAACGCATGAAAGGCCCTATATAAATATGAGGAACCATCTATTAATAATAATGTTTTCATAATATTTATTGCTTAATTTATTTTGATGAATAAACTAACGTATTAGATTAGTTTATTTTTTAATTTTAATCTCAACTTGCTTTTGTGATTATGTCAGATTTTGATAGAATTAAGTTTATGCTTAAAGGAATATTAAATGTTTAAATTACCATTACTTGTTCTATGTTTAATAATTTGGAACCTCTCTTTTGCAGGTGAAACTCAAATATTAGAGGACGCTACTCCGGCTCAATCGACTTTAGAGTCTAATTTTGTAAATGAACCTGAAATTACAATTAGAAAAGATGGTGAAAGTACTTTGGAAGAATATCGTATTAATGGGAATCTTTATATGATTAAAATAACACTAGAAGGTGTAACGCCTTATTATCTTTATAAAGAAACTGCAGATGGCGGGTGGCTAAGAGCAGATAGTATCTCAGAGCCATTAATTGTTCCTCAATGGGTAGTATTCGAATTTTAATAATTTTCTGAGAGCAGGGGGGTAACCCTTTTTTTTAATTATGGCTGTCTATACATCTATTGACTCAAGTGATCTTAGCGAATGGTTTAAGAAATTTAACTTGAAAAATTTTGTCGATTTTAAAGGTATTTCATCTGGGGTTACTAACTCTAACTTCGTAATTTTTATGCCTAATTCAAATTATATTTTGACTATTTTTGAGCATAATAATATCGAAGAGCTTCCATTTTATGTAGATTTAATGACTTATTTGGCTCAAGAAAATTTCTTATGTCCCAAGCCTATTGAAAACAATAGTGGACAAGCATTGGGTTTGTTAAAGAATAAGCCGGCATTAATGGTCTCTTTCTTAGACGGAAAAGAGTTAGCTATCAGGAATTCAAAGAGCTGTTATTTAGTTGGTCAATATTTAGCAAAGTTACATTTAACAACAAAAAATTTTCCTCAATCAAACAAAAATACTAGAGGCTTAAGTTGGATATCTGATATATATTTAAAGCTTAAAGAATATTTAACTCTTGAAGATCAAAAAATAATAGAAGTGGAAATTAATTATCATAAAAAAATAGATAAATCTGAGCTTCCTGAGGGAATTATTCATGGAGATCTTTTTAGAGATAATGTACTTTTTTTAAATGACAAAGTTTCTGGATTTATTGATTTTTATTATGCTTGCAATGAGAAATTTATTTATGATATTGCTATTGCTATTAATGATTGGTGTATAGATGATGATGGTAAAATTAATACATTAATGAGTTCAGAGTTTATCAAAGGATACCAATTGGAAAGAAAGCTCACAGATAATGAGAATAAATATTTTAATAGCGCTTTAAGGCTCGCAGCTCTTCGGTTTTGGTTATCTAGACTAGAAGATTTTTATAATGCGAAAGAGGGTGAGATTACCACTATAAAAGATCCAAATCATTTTAAAAATATTTTACTGGATCGGCAGGATATGCAAAATTATGTTAATTAAAGTAAAAAATTGGGTACATAGTTGTTTAATTTTATTTAAACAATCAGTTAGGCAATCTTTGTTCTTAGGGATGTTATATATAACAATATTTTTATTTTTTCCAATATTGCCGGGGGTAAAACTTATCGCGCCAATTACAATCTTTCTTTGGCCATTCATAGTTTTAATCTATATTCACTTTTATAGAGAATTAGATGAAAAGAGAGATTTCGAATTAAAGCAAATTTTTAATACATTAAAAATTAAATTTAGACCTCTTCTTTCTATCGGAGGACTGAGTTTCATTTTTGCGACGTTAGTATCATTTGTATTTTATTCTGATGTTGGCCCAAAGACTGAGGAAATTAAATCAATTGCTGAGTATAGTGAAAAACTCCTTCCTACCTTTATTAAAATTATATTAATCTCAATACCATTTTTTATGGCAACATGGTTTTCACCTCTACTTATTGTCTATAACCATTACGGAGTTTTAAAAGCCGTTAAATCTAGCCTAGCAGGAACCTTGATGTTTTCAATACCACTTCTATTGGGGTGGGCTATTTTGACAGGTGGCCTTATTCTTATAATTTTATTAGTAAGTATTTTCTTTTCATCTTTGTCATTTTTGGGTCAAAATCTTATTTCTTTTTTATCCAGTCTATTTCTTTTATTATCTTTTACCGCCTATATTTCGATACTATTTATTTTTCAATATGTAAGTTATAAAGAAATTTTTGGGTCATTAAAAACTAAACTTTAGTTAGTTTAGCAAATTCCATTAGTAACCATTTTGACCCGTGTGTTGAGAAGTTAATTTGAATAGCTAGGTCTTTTTCATCACCCTTATATCCAGTTACAACGCCCTGACCAAATTTTTGATGGGCTACGGATGAACCAATCTTTAGTTCATGTTTGGATTCAGAACGGGGGGCAGTTTTGGTTGTACTCGAAATTACGTCTTGCTTTTTCATGGAGTTGAGCTTTTTTACAAGCTGATCAGGAATTTCATCTAAAAAACGTGAGGGAAGATTATATCGAGTTTGACCATGAAGCATTCTAGATTGAGCTAAAGTAAGATAGAGTTTATTTTTAGCTCTAGTTACTGCCACATACATCAATCGTCTTTCTTCTTCTAGACCATCAGATTCAGATAAGCTTTGTTCATGCGGACATAAGCCATCTTCAAGTCCAGTAATAAATACAGCATCAAACTCTAATCCTTTTGATGAGTGAATAGTCATTAATTGAAGAGCATCATCGCCAGCTGATGCTTGAAGCTCGCCACTTTCTAGAGAAGTAAAGTTAAGAAATTCTACCAAGGTGAGTGCTTCATTTTCAATCTCAGTTGTATTTATAAAAGTTACGGCAGCAGAAACTAATTCATTTAAGTTTGATACGCGATCAATTCCATCTTTATCTTTTAGGTAGTGATCTTTTAAGCCCGAATGTATGACAATAGATTCTATAGATTCTGCAATCGAATTACCTTGAATTTCATCCTCTAAGTTCTTAATTAATCTTACAAAGAATGGGACCCCTTTTTGAATATTTTCATTTTGAGATTCAATTTCTTTTGCAGCTTCCCATAGTGAACAATTGTTCTTTTTCGCTTGGTCTTGTAACTGCTCTATAGCCCTGGCACCAATACCTCTGGTTGGGAAATTAATTATTCTTAAAAAAGCATTATCATCTGTTTTATTTGAAATCAATCGGAGATAAGCTAATGCATTTTTAATCTCAGCACGCTCAAAGAATCTTAAACCACCATAAACTCGGTAAGGGATGTTATTAGAAACAATAGCATGTTCTAATACTCGAGATTGCGCATTACTCCTATATAAAAGTGCAATTTGACTGTAATTCAGTCCACCACGGTGGAGCATCTTTATTTCATCCAAAATATAATTAGCTTCGTCATAGTCGCTTATACCCACATATTGACGAATTGGATCACCATCCCCGGATGCCGCCCAAAGATTTTTTCCAAGCCTATTTGTATTGTTATCTATTATTGCATTCGCAGCATTGAGGATATTATTTTTAGAGCGATAATTTTGTTCAAGTTTAATAATATTTTTAATTTTGAAATCTTTTTCAAGATCCTGCATATTTCCAACCCTTGCCCCTCTAAATGCGTAAATGGATTGATCATCATCGCCGACAGCGAACACAAAGTTATCTTTGCCTGCTAACAATTTAAGCCATTTATATTGAAGCTCGCTAGTATCTTGAAATTCATCAACTAAGATATGTTTAAATCTTTGTTGATAATGTTCTTTAATGGAAATATTATTTTTTAATAATTCGTAACAACCTAAAAGTAGTTCTGCAAAGTCAGCAACCCCTTCTCTCTGACATTGCTTTTCATATTCACCATAAATCTCATTAACTCTTTTTGAATGTGGGTCATATGGTTTGACATTAATAAACCTTAACCCTTCATCTTTTTTCCCATTAATGAAATATTGAATTTCTTTTGGAGGAAAAGTTTCTTTATCAACATTCATTGCTTTCATAAGCCTTTTGATTGCTGATAATTGATCTGAGCTATCTAGAATTTGGAATGTTTCTGGAAGATTTACTTCTTTATGATGAATTCGCAACATGCGATTGCATAAGCCATGAAAGGTTCCAACCCACATACCTCTTGTGTGTATCGGAAGCTGATCAGTCACTCTCATTAACATTTCTTTAGCAGCTTTATTTGTAAAAGTAACGGCAAGTAATCCAGTTGGACTTGTTATTTGATTTTGAATAAGCCAAGAAATTCTTGAGGTTAGTACTTTAGTTTTTCCACTACCAGCACCCGCCAGTATTAAAGTGGATTGATTGTCTAAAGTAATAGCTTTTATTTGCTCTTCGTTTAGATTTTCTAAAAATTTTGTATTTTCTTGAGGTGAAGACATGAGTTGTCATGCTACAGCAATTAATTTTTATCAGCTATAAAAAAAGGCCTCAAATGAGACCTTTTTTACTAACTAAATATAGTAT
>ENA-ORXF01001732-ORXF01001732.1-marine-metagenome-genome-assembly--contig:-NODE-1732-length-13763-cov-6.618954_pt1 | contig 13763 bp, 7 predicted proteins | sample MGYA00237864_ERZ511476 | MGnify/ENA primary metagenome ERZ511476 (study PRJEB26306, sample SAMN06343908) | marine metagenome | isolation source: coastal waters | place: Atlantic Ocean: West Antarctic... | reverse complement strand
GAGGTGGACGCGGGCGTGGTGATATCTGCAATAACCAATGTTGGGGTGGTCGTGATTGCCCCTGTCACCACAAAGGTTGGGGTAGGCGTGGTGACATCTGCAATAACCAATGTCGGGGTTGCCTCTGCCACTACTAAGGTTGAGGGAGGTGTCGTGACATCTGCAATGACCAATGTCGGGGTGGTCGTGATTGGCCCTGCCACCACTAAGGTTGGGGGAGGTGTCGTGACATCTGCAATAACCAATGTCGGGGTGGTCGTGATTGGCCTTGCCACCACTAAGGTTGGTGTAGGCGTGGTGATATCTGCAATAACCAATGTCGGGGTTGTTGTGGTTGCCTCTGCCACTACCAAGGTTGGCAGAGGTGTCGTGACATCTGCAATAACCAATGTCGGGGTCGTTGTGGTTGCCTCTGCCACTTCTAAGGTTGGTGTAGACGTGATGACATCTCCAATAATCAATATGGGGGTTGTCGTGGTTGTTATGGTTGCCTCTGCCACTACCAAGGTTGGGGGAGGTGTCGTGACATCTGCAATGACCAATGTCGGGGTCGTTGTGGTTGCCTCTGTCACTTCTAAGGTTGGTGTAGACGTGATGACATCTCCAATAATCAATAGGGGGGTTGTCGTGGTTGCCTCTGCCACTTCTAAGGTTGGAGGAGGTGTCGTGACATCTGCAATAAGCAATGTCGGGGTCGTCGTGTTTACATCTGTGATTACTGGGCTTGGCTTGGGCGTGGTGAATTCACCATCATCAAAACTAGTCATTTGTGTTGTGTTAACAGTAAGAACAGAGGTTGCAGCATGAGTGAATATTGGAGCTTCGTTGATGATAATAAGATGATTAGGATTACCCATGTCTCCCATAGATTCACAAAAGAAATACAACTTTCCAGCATAATCCTCTGGCACCTTGAAGCTGGTTTTGTTTGAACTACGACTATATTTAAATCGGGTAGAATTCAGTTCTGTTTCACTTACACCTGTTGCTGATACAGCAAATTTATGAGGTGACACCCAACTGACCTCAACAAATTGCCCTTTGTAAACACTAATGGTGAAATTTTTTGGAGTCGTGTACTGCGCCTTTTTTATCTGCATCTCTGCGCAAATCCTACGTGGGACGTACAGGAACACTACCAAAAACACAGTGATATGCGCTGCCCGTATGCGCATGTTGGGAGTGAATGACAAGTGATATGGAAAAGTTTATTTATATACACGCGAGAACAGTAACACACTCCTGCCCATATTTCCCTCTTTGTCCACGAATAGAACAGTACGCATGATGTAGGCTTTAACATCCAAAATACGCGTGATACTCCAAACGATACTAGTGTGTATATATGCTCAGCATGTGTGTAATGTGAGTCACTGACACTACCATGTCAATACTTCCACCCCAACACGACGAAGGTTCTGACATTCTGGAGCCCCCAGTACAAAACAAACCGCGCGGATGGTGTGGTGCATGTGGTTGTGGGGCACCATCTTCCGCTGATGGATGGGGTGTGTATACCCCCGTGTCCACGAGCATACCCCAAAACTATATGACATGCCCGAAAATGGGTCCAGGACGATGTATGCACTGTATTGTTCCCATTGCGCTGGGAATTCTGGTGCTCGGGACATGGTTACAGAGCGGTGTGTTGATTCTGGTATCAGGTGGGTTGTGTTTTCTCTCTGCAGCGCTCTGTCTCCCCTTCAGTACGATTGCTGTGATACTGTTTGTTTGTACCTACATTTGGATTGGATTTGGCTCGAAGGCATATTACATAATCACACACGTCACGGCCACTAACAGCAGTAGTGCCCTCAAAAGCATCATTGATCCAGTTTTGCAGGCTCAACATCCCCAATAGCCCAAGCTACGGTGCAAATACAACGAAAGCAAACGGCACACGGTATCCCACTCAGTGTGTACGTAGTCATGGCCCCCCGTATTTCTTCACCGCACTGTTCACACACAAACGAAGTGTGCCATGTCCTCGCACAGTCAAAAAACAACTGCAACATCCGGTTCCGGGCAGCGCGGAACCCCTCTATGCCTGACGTGTGCAGCAGCACGAGCATATCTTCACAGTACAGTATGATCCGCGCAAACAGAGCAAATACTGCCAATCTATCAGTCTCAACATTTAGGCCCTGCAAACTAGTGAATTTTATTTCTGTCCCCAGTATGTCTATTGCGGAGTGTGAATTAGACTGATACGGTATGAGCTTTATTGCACCAGATAAAGGTGACACTGTCCAATACAGATTGTCCATTTTCACTACCATCTGCTGTTCCGCAGTGACGAAGATACGCATGCCCCTGAATTTGTCCCGGGCTGTTCCCAAGGGGAGACACCGTCCATACACAGTGACAAATTTGGACACAGCAGAAGCTGGGACGTGCATGGACACCAACTGCTCCATCTCAAACATGGAGATGTGCATCCCTTGTTCATACACGTCCGCGCCACAGAGACGCAGTTCCGTGGGAACTGGTACCACGTTGGCAGACAACCAGCACGACTGGAACTGCTCATTACATGACGACCTCAGGAGAGTGCATTTACACCCCGTCTTATGCAGTCCTATTACAGGCTCAATCCTCATGACCTTACACATGGCGACAATGTGCTCGTGACGCTTGTAGAACACGAATGCATCAAGACCAAACCGTTCTGTTGAGGACATATGGTTGAAAAAATCAGTGGGCACCCCATGAGGACGCTGTGCGACCACATAGTCCAGCGAAGCCCTGACAGTCAAGCATGGCTCAGGAAACGTCTCGGACGTCTCGACTCCACCCCCTATTTTATGAAATTCGATTTTGTTATTGTGCATGAGAGCAGCCTCTTGCAAAATAACCATCCCCCCCGGCAGGTCCGTGCCAAACAGTTGAAAGCGTGCTTGGGTGAGGTGATTTAGAACAAAATTAGGGCCAAACCCACATGCATCATCGTGTAATTGCCTCCATGTGAACCCATTCTCTTCGCATTCCAGCAACCACCACGGATCCGTCTCTGATAATGACACTATATAGTGTCTCTCATCGTGGAAAGTACAGATAAAGCACATCCAGATCTGCCAGATCTGAACAACTAGACACACAGACTGTGTACCCTGCTGCTTGAAGTACGACTTCACTGTTTCAAGAATGCCAGTGTATATGCGACTGTAGTTGCATGCTCCCTGTATGGGAGAGAATAACAATGTGACTGGGGCATTTTTGTTGTCCATTACAGGACTAAAATCTGATTGCGCTGTAATGACCCAGGGACCCTCCTTTTTGCGAAAGTTGTGATACATAGTTTGCGTCTCTTGCAGGAAGACGGAGAACGCGGTTACTGAAGTCGGATCATTCAAACGCGGGCGGAGGTACGAGTATGCAGCCTCTCCACATCTGAGCATAATGTTGCGTCCCACACATAAACTGCCGGGTGCTCCCTCTGCCAAATACCACGGACATACAACAGATGTGGGCAGTTCAGAGTGATAATCACATCCGCCCTCGTCGCTGGCAGTGTATAGATAGATGTTGAGAGCAAAGTGCTTCGCCAGCATGTCCATGTCGGCGAGAACATATCGCATTGTACATCGCAAGCCCTGATCATATGCTGCACAAAATGCACGTAACGTTTTCAGCCGCAGACAGCAGTTACCTTCACTTGCCATCACTTCATATAACTCCGCGTGTGCACGCAGACACGCGATAAACCCAGAGTACAACGCGCCAATTCTCTGATTCCCGATGTTGAGAATTGCTCTGTTCTCTGCTATGACCTGTTCACCACACAGCCCCCTATGCTTACAATCTTTGTTTGAGCACATTGTGTGCGATGTATGCTTGGCATTGATCATAAGAACAACATCCTCTGCCACCACAACGTCGAAACCTCTGGCATCCCAGTATGATGTACCGTTTTGTGCCACGAAGTTGTCAGCATAAGATGTTTTAGTAATGAGAAGCATATCAATCGCATCATCACGACCGTCAAGGTGTAAACAAAAATGTTCGTTTTGTGCAACATGCAGCAGGGGGCTGACGACCCGCAACCACTTGACCATTGAAAGCCCCGGCTGTTGCATGTGGATAGAGTGTGAGGTGTACAGGTCAAAGTCGAGTTCTGCAAACAATTTGTACAACCTTGCAAATTCTCGCAAACGAACCTTTTCTGACTTTGGCTTAGTATCAGCCTTGACGTTCTTGCAGTTTTCTGGCTGCGGCTGTATGGTTTTGTAGTGTTGTACTCCATATAAAGTCAATGTGACTACATGCTTGAGAAGTGCAGCCACTGATTTACGGTATGAACTAGATACATTGGGCCATTCAAAACAATTTGAGAGGATGCCAAATTTTTGGGAAGTGTTCGTTGGTGATTGGTTCTTTTGACACAGCACATGCACTCGTAAAGTAGTTGTATCGCCCTTGTTGTTGTCTTTGCCCACGTTTTTTGGGTATATGCATTCAGAAAGAGCTTCGTGTAACCTCTGTATTTCATTCCCTATGTCAGTGGACTTGAGAAATACAACCACAGTGTAAACATTGGGCATTGGCGGGGGACACCAGGATACATAATCAAAGAGAACAGCATCATTATAACTCTCTGTGTTGTCGTTGTGACAGATTTTGTTGTCATAGCTCACGTGATCAGTGGATGTTTTCAACAACACATGGATCATATAAGCATGTACTGTGTCAAACTTCGAAGCATACCGCAAATGACTCGCCATCTTCCTGAAACGGGTTTTGTAATTGACTTCGCTTGCGCCTGGATGCCCCACAAAAAGAAGCATCATTACACAAGCACTCACAAACTCGTGATGTGTTTCGTACAGATTGTAGTTGGCATCAATTTGTTTACACACGGCAAACATAACTTGCGTGATGTCCTCGCAATTATAATCAACAAAATATACAATATTTGGGGGTGGCACTGGTGGTGTCTGTACACGGTCAGTGTTAATGCGGAGTTCGAGTTCCCACCCGAGCATCGGTCGTCTGAACAGTAGTAATTTCTTTTGCAAACACTGATGGAACCACTTCCCCGTACCCCCAAACACCTCTGTTCTGTACCCAGACAAAAGCTCTGGATACCGAAACAAATACAGCTCGCCATCACCAATATGAACAACTTCTCCTGTACAGACTTCGTCACATACCTTTAAAACAACAGGGATGGTGTTAGGAATACCCTCTGGAAAGGATAACGGCGAACATTCCACATGATTGTCAGTGTACCGGGCCACAACATACACAGAGTTTGCCTGTGGAATTGCATTATAGGACTCTTGGGCTATGGCCTGACAATATGCATCTACCCAAAAGACCTGCATGTGCGCGACGAGCAGTTGTGTATTCTCTCTGTTCAGATCACCACCCCCAACCCCGGAAACACTAGCACCAATGTGATGTTGGTCGTTCATGTCTTTTATGTGCAATGCATGAGGCACGTGTTTATGCTTTTCACAAATGCGCGCGCGCAACACTGACACTGATTCCTCACTCCGCATAAAAAAAGACTCACCATAACAAGAGAATCGTATGCGGAGTTGACAGTGTAAATGCTGTAGATTTCCTACCACACTTGATTGTGGAAACACCTCAGTGAATCCAGGCTTGTAGGGATTTTTCTCCCAGAACACCCAACTATCGAGTTGTGGGTGCTCTGAAAACGCCAAGAGGAATTTGTTTACACCTTGCCATGTTCTGGTTTGCCACTCAGCAGTGACAATGTCGCGCAACTCTCCTCTGTTTTTGGTGGTTCGAACAATGGAAATTCGCCAGTTTTGGCGACGGCTGGCAATCTCGAGGTCACAGGCCACCTTCACTGCCTTTGCTGCCGAAGGGTTCTTAAACTTGTAATGAAAATGAAGGTCATCAACAACACTGTTATGCTCCACATCACATTCCTTCACTTGTTTCACGCCCGCATCACTGCACGCTGGCAATCCGAGTTCATGTTGCAACGTCACGGGTTCTCCCATAACTGGCAGGTCAATGAGATCCAACTGTCCCCGCATCTCCTGGGGAGATATTCCCAGACAGTTGATAGCCTCTGCTTCGGGATGTTCCAATATTGTCTTATTTGGTGGTCTTAATACGCCCAATGTTGCAATATCTAGTGTTTTACGCAGAACACGGTCTCCTTTCTTCTTGGATTTGAACACATACTTTGGCACTGTTAGACGCGGTAGACATGCATACTCTAGCACAAGAGTGCTGTTAGCATTGGAATCAGCGAATATTCCGCTCTGCCGCAAGGTGGCGGTGCTGTTATGCGCATTTTCTGTCATTGACCCAAGCAATGGCACCCCTGAATACCACACCACCAGTAGAGTGTCTTCATTTTGAGTCTCATAGGGCAGATGATACGCCAACTTTTGGAATATGAAGTCTGTGTCGTGAAGTTTAAGTTGGATTTGGTGAGGTGATATAGCAACGGCGGGACTGCCCATCTGAAGTACAGGATTTGCAGATGCCAGCATAGACATACACACGCACGGTTCAAACGTCACACTGAGCATTGGGTATAAGAAGTGTTTACTCGGCAACACACCCTGTTCAGCATGCCCATATTTCAACTGCACTTGAAAAAACATTTCTGCCTCATTCTTCTTCCAGTCTAAGAAGACCATCTCATGGATGGTATGCACAATACCAGACGCACTCCCCGCTTTCATCGCTTCCAAGTTTGCACCATCACACGTATTCGCACTAAAGTTCATTTTGTTGACCTGGCGCATTTCCTTGCAATTTTGAATGCCAGTGTACGCATTGTATTCTTTGAACAACACTGCACAATGGGGCCGTGTATATACATACTCTGTCATGACATTTCCGTTAAACTCCCAGCGAACAACAGTGCTGATCTTACCCTCACCAGTGACACTAATGCTTGTGTTTGTAAACGAACTGAGCCAAGCAGTCACTTCAACATTGGAAATTCTTTTTGTGACTGTTTTATCCTCTGGAGGTAAACTGTCCAAGTCTACATTGTGTAACTCACGACCTATAAGCCCGAGCTGTTCGTATACAAATATATCAGACAGGGTTTGTACATGAGCAGCCACTATTTTTTTTGAGCTCTCGACATCCACATCCATATCCAACACCACATCCATATCCAACACCACATCCATATCCAACACCACATCCATATCCAACACAACGTCCATATCCACAACGTCCATATCCACAACGTCCATATCCAAATAGTGACAACGCGCACCTCTGTGAACGCTTGAGAGTGTGTGAATGGGGTTGATATATATAGGCACAGAATTCTTACGTGCACACACATCAGACGCATAAACCTCTCCTGAAAGATTGTAGGTTTATTACAATGCAACAACACACCAAACATTCCTCTTACGTGAGCGACTGGAAATCTGCCACTGCACACAACACTGCTGCCTTGCGCGATTGATGCCAATGCCGGTTGCTCCGACAGAGACCACTACTCCATGCGTCTTCTGCGAGTATAAAACTTTCGACAAGCACAGAAATAAATGCCATAATACGCGCCTTTTCCATACAGGGGTCTGTAAGTAAAACGTGCTGAATCTTTTTCCGCACTGCTGGGACTTGAAGAGCCTGAAACACACTGGCACGCATAAACAGATGAGAACCAGCAAACACCCCACTCTCCTGTAGACACTCATTGAACAGAGCGGTGCTCATGCCAAGAAAAAGAGTCCCACGGAATCCAGATATATTACACAGCCATCCAACAGCTTATATATCAAGCGCATCCCTGCGAACGGTCAGCACCTATGGCCATCCCCATTCCCACATTGACACAGGGGAACATCATCGGGTGAAATCAAGAGCATACTGCTCCATCACCACGTTGTGCACTCTCTCTCCGCCATAATGTCAACCGCGCATACACACACATCCTCGCTCATTTTATAGTACCATATAAAGCATACCAAGACCGCCCTCGCATATATACGATGTGGGCAGCCCCTTTCACAACATGCACCCGTGTGAGAATACCTCTGAAGCCGCACACATCAGCGCAGGGTGCCTCCTCCCGTCCAGACAGAAGATATTCCAAGGCGAACTTCGCCTAGGGTTCACAAAGTGTGGCCTATGCCTCAGTCAACAATCAGTAGTGTTGGTAACGATATGTGCATACAAGCGAGACAAACACCCCGGAATAGACGCATTATGTCGCAGATGCACAGCACACGCAATGCAGCCCGACACTTCTGGCTGTCTCTGGCAGCCACAGGAGTCATACAACACAGTGGTCCTGACAATGTTGTCTGCCCGCGTACTCGAACAAATCCACAACGCTCTGCCCTCACATACAGACCCCTGGACTTGGAAACTCGACTTTGCGCCAGACATATCACGTGTCTTGTGTCCAGCGCGACACAGCGTGCGTGTCACAGTGGACTGTCCCAAAAAACCACGATTGGAGGTGCTTATTGTGATACACACGGGACACAAAAAACCAGATTTTCAGCCAGTGCATCCACCACAGCCACAACACATTTGTGTCTCAGCAGTGCTCTTTGTCAGTGAGGATACTTTTCTACTGCACTCGCATCAGTTGCTAATGTATCTGTGTGAAACAGCAAACAGTAATATTCTGCCAATGCCACAACTCCTCACCAACATCCGCTCCCCCGGACGTACAGACTACGACATTCAACTTCTTCGGGAGGGGCTGCAGTGGGAGTCTACAAGCACCAAGTACTTTATGCCCCCCATAAACACACCACCTGTCACAAAGAAACTACCGCCGCAGTACACCCCCCCCCCACGCCCAGTGGCCCAAGAAAGATCTCCAAACAAAGAGGCCATGCGCGCGTGGCAGAGGCAGTATGGATGTTGCCAGTATTGTTCACTTTTCCTCCACCCACCAAGTGGTGAGCGTGTGGGCCTTGTGAGCAAGTACTTTCTGGGGGCACAAGAAACAGAGTACGCAGAACACATATACAGTATAGAACACCTAGCAGGCGCAGGCATCCTCACAGCGAGCTTGTTTGCGCCCGATCCCCTAGTTTTGTTGTGTTCAGACTGCAGACAGACAACAACAAATGTATTACCCCGCAGTACACAGACAGTGTTAACAAATACTCAGCACACACACGAAAGTATGTTCGAGTATCTACAAGTGCGAACCGGTATGTCAGACATGGTTTTTGTGGCTATGAGCATTATACCAAGCACCATACCCCCGCAGACACCCAGGTTTTCCGAGACATACGACGCAGTCGTGGTGGCGTCTAATATGCGCACGTCTGTAACACATCACTTGCTGTTGAGTCCAGTGGTTGCACAAAAGTTCAAGTCTGCGAATCCCGTGCCAACTCCTCCACATTCTGGGCCCCATTATTTGTGGGATCCGTTTGTAGACCCCTCTGACTATGACTGTGCCTCTTCACATGATATGGAACGCGCTGGACACGGCGTGTTACCACATAAGTCATTGGCTTCCATCACGGGACACGCCTTTCACAATAAGAACATTGCTGTGGAAATGATCAACATACTCCAAAAAACGGGGCAAAAAAGCATAGACGTAGTCCCCACTGAAGTAAACATGAAAAAAAAACCACAACAAAAGAATATAAACCAGACACGAAGAGGCATGATGATAAAAACACCAACATTAATCAAGAACAAGGCACGAGCGGGTAATATCACAAAAATACAACAACAAACTGACAATAACATGAACACACGAACGGACAATTGGTTTGTATGCGACTCTTATAACCACACACACACCATCCCATTTGCAACACAATGGATTCTTTGCCACCACGAATGCAATCGACGCGAACACCAAACACAAGACACGATCACACACAAGTTGACACCCAACACGCCTCACAATACCATTGCTGAAATTCACGCACCTTCAACAATGTTCCATGTATGCGCGCTTATTGCCACGGCGGATCTCGAGGAGGACAATTCTGACAGAGAAGACTCGGAGGACTCCGTGTCTTCAGACGACGATGTATCTTCAGTCACAGGACATTCACCATGTACAGAATCTGATGAGGAAGGTAGCGACAGCAGTGCTATAAAATCACCCCCGCCAAACGAACCCAAGAAAATAAATGAAAATGTCAAATTTTCCACCCACACGGACAAAAAAGAGCCAATGCTGCAGGTTATTTTACCAATTATGCTCGACTGGGAAGATTTTGATCGCGCTGCGCCAGACCGCCGCGAGTGGTTCTACGCCCTTCACAGTGGCTCCCACAAACACAAACAGACAACCCCCACCACCACCAGTCTCCGCCCACCCGTAGGCACGAAATACTGCCGAGTGTATAGACGCACACCAATAAACCCAGTACAGACAACGCGACCACAATTTGTCTCTCCACAAGCCAATGCCCTCTCTGATATGCTTGCGTGTATGGTGGACAAACTGACCGACAACGTTGGTTTGAAAATACAAGTACGACGCGCAACAACTACTGCAGAATATGCTGCGCTGCTTAACGTCATGGGCACAATTGTCTATTGGGACCTCAGGTATACCATCCCCGTACACGTGTCACTTGAGACCTTCCTCTATTTCATCTGGAAGAAATATGTAGTTGACGAGGGATTTGTCACGTCTGACAATCTGGATCCTGACTATATTTATGAAGACATCATTATTCAGGACTCTCTGCTTGGCTTACACGTGAGTCGTTGGGACACTCTCGGACATCATCTTTGGAAATTAGTACACAGACCAACACCCGCATTCTATGACCTGTTTACAGTGGCACACTCGGGGCTGGAGCGCAACGTGATTGATACCTCACAGCCCCTGCACGAGCAATTATTTTTCACCGCATATCCGAGTATGTCCACAGCACCACACACTCTTCGCGCAATGATGAGCTATGTGCAGCGGGTAGAAGCTATTGCTGCCAAAAGCGATGAATCTCTAAATGGCTTCGCGACACACCGTCAACTCATGATTATGCACTACCTGTCGCGGGTGTTCCGACAATCAGCCTCATGGAAACACCGCCGCGCTGTGAGCAATCTCCGTGTTAACCTCTCGACTCAATAGTCAAGCACCAGACAGTATCCCACACAAGCCCAAACGAGCGGGGGAAGTCAATGAACAAAAATAATATATATATGCACACCTAGCCATTGTGTTGCGTGCGCACCACACAGAATTACATGTTCCACCCTCCACACTTTGCGTGTTCTAAACAGACTGTGTTAATGCTAGTGCTCATCGCGTTGAGAACACGACACACAGCACAAGACATTTGCAAGCACGAAGCGCTGGCACGATATACACATGATGACACGAAGACCTGCCAAAATTTCCTTCTTGATAGCAGTCTGCCCACCACCACGGGGCTCGCACGGGTCATGACAGATTGTCTGGTGCTGAAACGGAGTCTAGCATCACAGACAACACAGAGAGACAACAATCAGAAATATACATGCGCATGTCCACCAGGTTACAAGACAGCAGAGGCTGTTTTTCACTCCACCAACAATGGTGTTTACATTGACGTGTCAGCATTCGTTGTGCAAACCAAGATATGGTGCGATACATTTTGTGGTACAAGTTATCAACAGGCCATGCAGGCTGACACAACGGACAAATGTTCGTGCCAGAATTCGTACGGGTGTGTCTTCCACGACCGTGACATACCAGACTTGATCACCCGGACACGCAACCGCAATGAGATAGAGCAGTCTTTGCTCTTGATTCCGGACAATCTACAACTGCCCGCGGACATTGTGCATTGCAAACAAGAGCATTGCAGCCCACCTACGCCCGTGCAGCCACGTCTTGAGATGCTTTGTGTCTCACACGGCATCCCATTTGCGCGCTGTGATACGTGTCAAAATCACGACTGTACCCACACTGGCGCCATATGTGAAGCTCACACAAGTTTCCCCTACTGTACAATGCTGTGCATGCAAGGTTATTACAAAAATACATCCACTGCCAAATGCACACTGTGTCCAATGTGTCCAGTTGACTCATTTGAGATACAGCCCTGCTCTCACACTGGCCCCACACAATGTATGCCCTGTGCATTTGGGCGGTTTCTACCACCAGAACAAATAGACAAACGCGTATGTTCAACTTGTCCCCATGGACAATACAGTGTGCATGGAACGGGGGTCTGTGTGTCAAACAACAAACTCTCCAACCACGAAGTCACACGTAAGTTGCTGCAGTGTCCAAATGGTACCTCCTGGAACAATGTGACGCAATTTTGCTCCCCATGTCCACCAAGCCACACCACGAGTGCTGATGGGGCTTGTAAAATATGTCCAGAGCACAAACATAATAACGGACAAGAGGAATGTGTCGCGTGTCCCGACGAACTGGTTCGCAACTCTGACGAACCAGACTGTCACTCTTGCCCTCCTGGTACCTTCAAAAAACCAAACACGTCAACTTATGCCTCCTGTGTGCCATGTGATCCAAATCACATCAACCCAGGTGATTTAGGCGAATGTGTCCTGTGCAACAACTTGTCATTCGCAAACAGTGACAGCACTGTTTGCAAATCGTGTCCGCCATCCCAGCACAGAGTGACAAAACAAGGCCTCATGAATCAGACTTGTGATTTCTGTCCGATGATGCACGAACTCAACGAGCAAGGCGGATGTGACTCATGCAATCGGTCATTGGCTGGTGACACATGTGAATATGATGAGGCAAACCACCTTTGCGATGGCGAACAACATCCCAGGTTGTCTGGGAAAACCTGTGCTTGCGGATGTCACACTTGCGTTCTCTCTGGTCTTCCTACTCCATCACCTGTCTACATTGACCAGAGACGGTGTCGCCTACAATGTCCGGCAGAATATCGACTCCTGCTGGATACCATTGACTATATGCAATCACAGTGCACCAAAGACCACATACACATGCAGACCTCGTATCTTGGCAAATATGTGTTCAATCCCACAGACAGTCAAGACCTGACATACATTAATTGTGTTGATACAGTCTTGAATGGAGGTATTGATGCGGCGCGGGCGTATAAAATGACGGGGTACCCACCTCCAACCGAAACCACCAGTACAACAATGCCTTGTTCACAAAATTCAGGTAATCCCCCCCCCGGGAACAGTAATACAGCAAACTGTACAACAAAACGAATCAAATCATTGCAATTATCACTCCTCACTCTCTCTTCAAAAATCAAGAACAAATACAAAGCCACGGCAGTTTCGTCACAGTGTTTCTTCAGATGCATGACAGGCTATGAGTTCCAAGAAGACCGCTGGTCAGCAGGGCTGTACATGTGTGCACTGAGTAACAGCACTTGCAAACACACCAACACCAGCATGCCTATTGTACAATACCCCTCTACCACATAAAACACCCATGTCACAACCAAACAACAATTTTTGTAACGTTAATATAATATGAATTATTGGCCACATGCACCCCATCCCAACGAGAATATGACACACAAAGACTAAACGAGAATAAACAAAATGAAAATCTCAACCCTTAGTTGCAAAGTTGACAGATTGGGTATGGTGGGATCAGAATATGCTTTATTGTTGAGGCATAACCCACCCCACAAGGAATATGAACCACAAATGCAAAATGAAAAACAAATCGAATTGAGAATCCCAACCCCTAGTTGGAAGGTTGGCAGGTTGGGTTTAGTGAGTTCGGAATATGGTTTATTGTTCGTACGTATCCCATCCCACAAGGGGTATGAGCCGTAATGTCAAAATGAAAAACAAATCGAATTGAGAATCCCAACCCCTAGTTGGAAGGTTGGCAGGTTGGGTTTAGTGAGTTCGGA
>ENA-ORXF01001730-ORXF01001730.1-marine-metagenome-genome-assembly--contig:-NODE-1730-length-13770-cov-3.597020_pt1 | contig 13770 bp, 22 predicted proteins | sample MGYA00237864_ERZ511476 | MGnify/ENA primary metagenome ERZ511476 (study PRJEB26306, sample SAMN06343908) | marine metagenome | isolation source: coastal waters | place: Atlantic Ocean: West Antarctic... | reverse complement strand
ACATCACGTTATGGTGTTAAGAATGTTCGTTCGGTTATCAGTAAACTTCGTTCTGAAGGTCTTTCGATCTATTTGAATAAGCGTGTATCATCTTTTGATGGTATGTCATATATGAAGTATATGATTGGTACACCGACACGAGCAGTTGTTGCTGCTGGTTATGCGGCACTACGTTCAGCGTAATGTCTTTCGGGTGATGTCGTAATACATCCGTGTGGGGTCTATGGTTAACCCCACACTTTATTTTAACATATGGAATATATTAAATGAAAACTACTAAAACTTTTTCACTAGAAATTGAAAATATTGCTAAAGAAAAAAGAATCTCTCATATGGAAGCCGTTCTTTGGTTTTGTAATAAACAAGGTATAGAACCAGATACAGTTGGTTCACTAATTTCTAAAAGTCTCAAAGAAAAGATTGAGGCAAACGCAAGAGATTTAAATTTTCTTCCCAGACAAGCACAACTACCAGTTTAGGAGCTATTATGTTTTTTCTACTTATTTTCCCACTATTATTTGGTGTCGTTAATGCCGATGCATTGGATTTATTTCAAAAAGAAATGGATGCCGGTGCAATATGGCATAAGGTTGACGCTCAACCCATAGACCCAAATTCAAAATCTATTCCATTACAGACTTGTGATGACAACGGTGTTTGTGAAGAACCTTATGTTATCTATAAGTTAAAGTACCCGACTTTACCAGGCGATATCTATGAGGACACTGATGAGAAATAGTCTGCTTCAGGCAGTCATTGTACTAGTCCCGACATATATCACCGCATATCTTACTGATAAGATGGTATATGTTATTCCCATGTTGGCTGCATGTTCTTTTATTGCAGCCAGTTTATCCCCCTCTAGATTAGAACGTAGAGTTGAAGAAGATGGATACAAAGAAGATGGAACCAATTGACGTTTATTTAATGTATTGTGCATTAAAGGCTCATTTTGGTAAAGGTGATTATGATTATATCACCTATAAAGGTAAGACAAAGATTAAGAGAGACTCGTTCTACAAACGTAAGGACAGAGGATTCTTTGTAAGGATTGCAAAGAAGTACGATAATCCACAGGATTATTTCTTATCAAATTTCATTAATGACCGTAATGGTTATATCGCAAACTTCAATGACAAAAATTATCAATCATGGAAACTCAAGAGACAAGGTTTCTTTGAGGAGTTTGCTGTAGAGATGCTTCCCTTAGTACAAAGTTTTGAGGGATTATTTACAATCATAGAAGGCAATCATCCTAAACTTTTAAAGGAGTTTTTGGGTGGTCGTATATCTATAGAGACTATGATCATATTAAATGATTTAGTTAATTTTAGTAAAACATGGAATGAGGAATTAAAGGATGATGTTATATGGCCTGATTTAAAAAGATTTATGATTAATTACGAAAGGTTCTTGACAATTGACAAGAATAGGTATAGAATAAAACTATTAAAACTTATAGAGGAGTCCAGTGATGGAACAAGTACGAGAAGAAGCGTTTGAAAAGTTCGAACAACAAGAACTAGAAAAGAGAATTAAAGTTCTTGAGTTTGATAATGCAGAATTGGTTAAGAATAACGAAGAGTTACGTGGTCGAGTAAAACAACTTGCTACGAAACATTCAAATAGTGGTTACAGACCCCGAAGGCACAACAGTAAATGAATGTAACTCTAGTAGATCATATGGGTACGGATTTATCTGTAGTAAATGCTGCCAGAGTATCGTTTGCAAAAGATTCTCAGTGGGAATCAATTACACCAGCTGGGCCTGTAGAAGGTTTGTTATCCAAACAGGATGAGAAACTTATTAATTATCTTGCAAAACATAACCACTGGAGTCCCTTTGGACATGCATCATTGCAGTTCCATATTAAGGCCCCAGTGTTTGTTGCAAGACAATTGGTTAAGCATCAGGTCGGTCTTGTCTGGAATGAGATTTCTAGACGGTATGTGGATGATGAAGTTGAGTTCCATGAACCAGAAGTGTGGAGAGGCTCCCCTGAGAACGCAAAACAGGGGTCTTCTGATGAAGTTATTGATATCAATCCTAGAGGTTCGATGGTTGATGATTATCAACAAGTTTGTAAGAAAGCAAAGTGGACTTATGAACACCTTCTAGGTCAGGGAGTTGCACCAGAACAAGCACGTATGGTTCTTCCCCAATCAATGATGACTGAATGGTACTGGAGTGGAACACTAATGGCATTTGCTCGTGTCTGTAACCTACGATGTAAAGCAGATGCACAAGAAGAAACTAGGGAAGTTGCAAATCAGATCGATGCTCTCGCTCAACCTTTATTTCCTTATTCATGGGAGGCATTAAGTGATGGATGATTTAGATAAAATTATAGTTTTGACAGAAGAAATTGCACTTTTACGTAGTCGTTTCAGAGACAATTCTGGTATGGGTAATATCAATACCGCAATTAGTGTAATGGAAAAACGAGTTGAAGAATTGCAAACGAGTGTAAGAAACCCATCAACTAGTAAGGTCTACAGTCAATATGAATGATGAGGTTATGATCAATCTGGATAATGCAATGAACAAAGCTATCGTCTTTGGTAATGGTGAATCTAGAAAGTGGTGTGACAATCCTACATTGAGTTGGCATGATATTCCAACGTGGGGTTGCAACGCTATCTATCGTGACATGTGGGTAGATAACCTTGTGTCTGTAGACTATGCAATGCAACAAGAGATATACGAGATATCTCAGTCAAAACTTTCTTATACGTTGACAGATACAAATTATTTGCATTTCGCAAACTGGAGTCCTATTCCTGCTGAGATTGCAGACATGATGTTCAATGGTTGGGACATACCAGAAGAGTTTGTCCATAAGAATAAGAGTTCTGGGAATCATACAGAACAGTGTGTAGTGTCTGGTAAAGACCCTGCTGAGGTCAATGAGAAGGTCTTTATTGCTAAGACAATGAATCCTTCTCTTGATATGAAAGACCTATGTCTGAAGATGGAAAAGGATATGGGGATTTGGATTACATATCTAGGAGAAAATGATAATGTAAAAACAATAGACTTCCCTGTAGGGTGGTCTGCTGGTACTACGGCTCTACATCTTGCATGTCAAGAAGGGCCAAAGGAAGTATACATGTTGGGATTTGATTTGTCTTCATATGATGAGTCTCTGAATAACATATATAAAGGGACAGATAATTATCTGCCAAGTGATGCAAAAGGTTTTAACTCAGTTAATTGGTTGAACCAGATGCAAACAGTGTTCGGCGAGTTTAAGGATACTACCTTTTATTGGGTAGACCCTATTCAACGTGGAGTTTTTGGCGAGATATCGGATGTTAAATTTAATAACGTAAGGTACTTGACAAAAGAAGAACTCTGTGGTATATTACATATACGATAACAAAAAAGCATATATTTACATAAGGAGAATACATATGTCGTTAGCAACTTTAAAGAAGTCCAATAGTCTTGACAAACTGCTCGGTGCAGTTCAAGTCGAGAATAAACCCCTAGAGAAGAAGTCTTACATTGATGAGCGTATCTGGAAACCAGTGATGGATAAAACTGGTAATGGTTTCGCAATCATTCGTTTTCTTCCAGCACCAGATGGTGAAGACCTTCCTTGGGCGAAAGTCTGGAACCATGCGTTTCAAGGCCCTACTGGTCAATGGTATATTGAGAACTCTCTCACTACTATCGGTCAAAACGATCCTGTATCAGAGATGAACTCTGCATATTGGAACTCTGGTGTTGAGAGTGATAAAGAGATCGCTCGTAAACAGAAACGTAAGTTGCAGTACTTTGCAAACATTCTGGTCGTTAAAGATTCTGCCAATCCTTCTAATGAAGGTAAAGTGATGCTCTATCGCTTTGGTAAGAAAATCTTTGATAAGTGCATGGAAGCAATGCAACCAGCATTTGAAGATGAATCCCCACTGAATCCTTTCGATTTCTGGGAAGGTGCAGACTTCAAGTTGAAGTTACGTAAGGTTGAAGGTTACTGGAACTATGATAAGTCTGAGTTTGATTCACCATCACCTATCAAAGATAATGATGATGACATTGAAGCATTGTGGAAGACGCAGTATTCTCTTAAAGAGTTTACTGAATCAACAAACTTCAAGACTTATGATGAGTTGAAGACTCGTTTGGGTACTGTACTTGCTGGTACAACATCTGTAGGTAATGCAGTAAATATTATGGAAGATTCACCTTCTGTAACAGTTACAGTAGATACTAAAGAGGAACCAGCGCCTACCGTGAATGAATCACAAGTCACGGCGTTTAGTGAAGGTTCCAATGAAGAAGATGATACTATGTCTTATTTTGAAAAACTTGCTGATAAAGGGTAATTATATAATGAAAAATCTACTGACTACTACTGCACTTGCAGTAACTTTGATCTCACCAGCTGTAATGGCTGGTGAGAGAACTGTGACTGTTCCTACACCTAAGTCCATCACACTTGTTTGTTCTGATGACGTAGAAAAAGGAACGGTTGTTCTTACTAATCCACCTAAATTTAGTTGTGAGGATTATGAGACAATAAAATCTGTTGTGGGTATGGGAATTACTATTGGGCCTGATACTAAGGTTCAAGAAATCTCTAGAGCGATTAAAAGTATTAATCGTACAAAGAAGCGTAAGTCTCGTATTGCATCTGTAACTCGTAAGGATAATACGTCCACATATAAAATGACTAGTGGAAACACTGTGAAGTGGACGGAGCCTGTACCAGTTGTATCTGCTCCAAAGACTCCAATCAAACGGCGTCCTTATAGTTATGATGGTTTAGAAACAGAATTTAAACCTATTCCACAACCAACTTTTAGAAATGATAATTCATCAGATTTATATAGAGCATTTATGACTGCTGATGAAGCAGAATCTCATAAAACTATTGACCTTGATTTGTATAATCGTTTTGATGGATTTTCTAGGAACAGAAAGTTCTTTAGAGACTAAGATAGATAAGAGTTCAGTCGTGTAGCGTCTGCTCCTATCGAAACCCCTCATGGAAACATGGGGGGTTTATCTTATTGGTGCCACACCAGTAGGATTATTGGGTTGCATTTTTGGTAATATTGTATTATTAGTTACACTTGAGTTACCACCACTATTATTAAGTTGATTAACCGTATTATTTCCTCCACCCATTTTTTCTGATAATTCATCTAAAGTTTTAAGTAGTTTTGATTGCCACAGATTGTTACCAGCGCCAGTTGGTGGTGGAGTAACCTTTACGGGTTCTGCCATAGAACTCATAATCTCCTTGAGTTTTGTAATATTTCCAAGAGCAGTATCAAGGTCAAGAGTAATACTACTAAGACCCTTGATTTTTGTTTTTGCAAAACCAAGAGTACCACCAATCTCTCCACCATTTATTGCAGCCTCAATATCAGGTATTGATTTTACTAGGTCTGCTGCAAATTCTGTCATCTTAAATTTTCTACCATCAAAATTCAATTTAGATAGTTTTTCTAGACCTGTACCAATCTTGTAAATTGCATCTGCACCTTCTTTAAGGCCTGTAGAATTTCTTGTAACTTCTGCTATCTTTTCAATAGGACTATCTTTTCCAGCGAAAAAGTTGAATAATGTTACTCCTACACCCTTGAGAGAGTTCCATATACTTCCAGTAGTAAATGTTGAAAGTGCTCCTTTCATGATGCCCAGATTTCTTGCTGCCAATATTGTTTGATCTAATACTTTTTTTGTACCTAACTTTTGTGCTAGTTTTTCTGCGCCATCTGCGATATCTGTGATTGCACCTTTACCTACAAAGTTTGCAAGAAGTCCTATCCCAGTTATAGATTTTAGAGGGGGTACTATAAGTGCTAATCCTGTACTCACAACTGCCAAATTATTAACTTCAGCACGATTTAAGTGGGTAACACCTTCACCTATTTCTTTTAATGCATTTTCACCTACAAAGTTTGCAACAAAACCAGTTTTGACAACCTCAAACATCTTTGCATCTAATGCCCCCATTCCAGCAGAAACTTCTCCAAGTCGATCTACTTTAGTGGTGTTGAGTGCAGAGATTCCTCTTGCAACTTCTATTAATGCATTTTCACCTACAAAGTTTGCAGCAAAACCAGACTTTGAGATTTCATAGAGGGGTTCGTGTAATGCAGATAATCCCTCACCCATTTCAATTAATTTATGTTTCTCTACTGTTTTAGATACGTCTGAAAGTTTTTGAATTCCATTTGAAAGGTTTGTAAAATCTGGTACAAGCTTAGTTGTTATTAGCCCCATCATCTTTTCAAAGAAAGACCCCTGTCCTATTGAAGTCAGAAATATATTTAGGCCAAGGCCAGCGTCTTCCAATCTCTTTTTGTCTACTTTTAATCCATTTAGTATTCGGATTCCATCAGCAACCTTTGGAAGACCAGTTGTAAAGAATGTTATTATTGTACCGACAACACCTTTTGATGTAACATCACCAAGATTTTCCAAGAATTGCTTAAATCCGTCACCAGCCTTGACAAAGTTTTTGACATCAAGGGTACTACCAACTTTATCAAGTGCGCCTAGACCACCAGCGATATCTTTTATACCTTGTCCCATTGCTGAACCAGCTTTGCCCGAAAGAAACACAACACCAGCAAGACCTCCAAGAAATCCAGTCAGTACTGCGGCACCCGCTATAGTGAGTGGGTTTGCAAATAAAGCAAGACCTGCCGCCAGTGCAGTAGTTCCCGCCGCCAAGGCAGTAAGACCAACACCGCCAACACCGGCAGCAAGACCTGCCAATACACCACCACCGCCACCCTTCTTACCCTTACCTTCACCAACACCCCCAGTAACACTTTCTGCAATTATTCTGAGGTATTCATTACCTTTTTTTCTCTCTGCGTTTTCTTCTCTTCTTAGCTCTGCCCCTGCCGCATCCTCTTTGTCAAGAGGATCAGGTGCGTTCATCTTGTCAATCGCTTTGTCCAATTTTTCAGTGGTTTGATTTAATTTTTGAACGGTTTCTTCAAAAGTTGCCATTTTATTTCTTCTTCTCTACTGGGCCAGAACCGCAATATAAACCAAACCATGCCGCACCAGCACCCACAACTACGGATACAAATGCACTCTGGGAGTTAGTAGGTTCTGGGAGTGTCATGAACCATTCTGTTACTCTATAGAACATGATACCATAAAGAGTGATTAACATACGTGGCCAGTTGCGCCACTTGTCGATTACAGAGGAGTCAATAGTATTGTACCATGCTGTTTGTTCTGTGGTACTTCTATCTACTTCAATTATATTGACTTGATCATTCTTAGTTGCCATTTTCTAGCTCCTCAATTCTATTTGAGTTGTTTTTTATATGTGTATTGTTATTTAGGGGAGTTCGGTCAAAAATTATCTTTTCTAATTTAAGAAAATCGATACGTTCATTCGGCACATAACGCCATACATAATCTCCATCTAAATCTCCACCTTTTTTAGTGACCCCAAATACGGTCTGTGATATACCTATCTTAACGATTAAGGCACGTTCTCCATCAATAAGAACATGATCACCCTCTTGAAACTGCTTATTCATGCTAAATGCAAGACCTTTGCTAAACTTAGTCGCAAAGTCTTTTATCATAAAACCTATGATGACAATCAATATCATACCAATATATGGTAGAATAAGTTCTGTGATCTCAATTGCAGCTGCGTTAGGTGTTGGTATTTCCATTTATTTTGCCTTATGGTTCTCTATTAATAGTTTTTCTTCTTCTAAATATTGCATCAATAGTCCTAAGTAAATCTCCCTTTCCCATGGCATCATATTTTCTAACTCTGTAAGACTATAGTTGTGATGTTGCATCATACCAAAATTAGTTTTATAGTAATTCTTTAGAGTCTCATGAGAAAGGGCTATGCGAAAAAACTTTGAAGACCCTCAATCACAATTTTATTCTTCTTCTTGGTGTTAGGATTTGTTACAGTAACCTCATGAATTATTTTAGGCATAGTTTCAAAGAAATTACTTACGGAAGTGAAATGTTCTTGAGACATACTTTCAATAAATTCATCCAGTTCCTTATCACCCATATCAACTCTATTGTGTATAGTTTCTCCATCATGAATTTCTTCCACACAATTTTTTACCATATCAAATATTTGTTTGATTTGTCCAGTACCCGTATATCCACCCATATCACTAAGTTTAGGATAACGCATGACCATAGTGATATCTTCTGTAATTTTAATAATATGACTATGTTTGGTATCCATCTGTATTTTAACATCTGCAAGGTCTATTTCCTTTTCGACTATGGTTTCCCCATCGTCTGTACAAGTTAAATTAAGTTTAATTTTTTCCCCAACAGATTTTCCTCTGAGTTGTAAGAAAATGTATTCAACATCAAACAAAGGATTTTCATAAGGGTCAACTTTTCCAAATGTACATTCAGATACAATATTAGCAAACGCTCTTTCGATTTCTTTTTCATCATCAGACTCTTGTGCAATCATAAGTGCCTTTTGTTCTTTAACAATACAAGGTCTATATGTTATTGGTTTGTCTGTGGAAGGTAGATTCAACTCATAAGTAACAGTATTTATTTTTGGTAGTGCCATAATTTTTCATCCTTATAATTTTCGCAACACGGCAGGAAGAGCTCTATTAAGGTTTCTCTCCACTGCATTAGATATTGTTTGTCCTATTTTATCTGAGAGACTAGGTGCCTCTTGGTTAGTGTCAGCAGTAGTCCAATATCTAAAAGACATACTTACTGGTAAAATCATTAATGCATCATTCATTGCATAACCTAATTGTTGTTGTCCTATACTTTTAGGATAACACTCATGGAGTCTTAATCCGAATGTTCTCTGCGAGTTCTTGTCCAAAAGATATACTTCTATAACACCAATGTAATCATTGTAATAACCAAGGTTCCAAGTTTGAGGATTAAACATCTTCATCTGCCACTTCTCAAACATCACTCTCTCTTTTAGATCAGATGATGCCTGAAAAGTAAAGTCTATCGTATCTGCATATCCCACACCATCTACAACCTCTCTCTTTGGGCCGTAAATATTGGTGTCAGATGATGTATTGAGATTTCTTCCAGGCAGTGTAACTGATTCTGCACGTAAAGATATTTGTCTCATATCTCTCAAAGGAACTTGATCTACCAATCCTCTAGATTGATTTTGTGATGTTCCAGTAAAAGATGGAGCTGGTCTACTTATTGCAACCTCATATCTATTGGGTGTTGCATAACCTTCATTACTACGAAATTCAGATAAAACATCGTTAAGGACACCAAACGCTGCTCCTTCTAAAAACTTAGGTAAAACTGCCATTAGAGCATACTCCTAGAATCTTTCCATACTTCGGTTGCACCCGCTTTCTTAAATCTTTGTACTGGAAGTAGTGTTGCAATAGTAAATTCATCGGCATCAATTCTACGAAACTGTGATTTGGTTTGCCCTGCCAAATACCTATGTAGTGTAGGTTTAATCAAGTTGATCTTCTTTAGTTGGGTGTAGTCTGCGACAATACGAGTAGATTCATCAAACTTAGTGTTATTAGTATAGTCTACTAATTGGTCTAATAATCTTATCCTTAATGGTATTGGTAGATAATGAAAGTTAATACCAAGAAAACCATCAGGATACATTTCTAATGGAAGAACTAAAGGAAAAGAATCATAATATGGTAACTTCTTTTTATGTTTTGGATCATAAATGAACATATTCAACTTACCATAAAATGGTTTATTGTTTCGTTTACCATCACGTATCAAATCCAAAGGGCCTGGAGTACCAAACTCTTTAATCTTATCCCTATACCATTCAGTAGATTTAGGACGCCCTTTTGCGGCATCTTTTACCGCTTGCATATATTTACTAATTGCCATACTACTATTTATACGATATACCTAAATGATCTTCGTTTAGGATTTTAAAATCCATACTATTAATATCACAAAATTCTGTTGCATATTTCCACTTTGCTTCATTAACAGCCCAAGTTTTAACTGCACTATAGAACCTTTTGGTTTTTCTATTGGGAATCTTTGGTGGAGAACACTGTATTTTAGGTTTTATCTCTATAATAGACTTCTCTGTAGTACCGTCATGTTTTTTTACTTTAATGTAAAAATCTGGAAAATATCTATGGATTTTACCGTCTACGGGTGATAAATATGGTATGATGATCTCTTCACTGCCCCACTCTAGTATTGCACGATTAGTATCGCAGTACACCATAAACTTTCGTTCCCATAAAGAACGATACACTATACGTGAGGGATCACCTTTATATTTTTTTGGGTTTCTTGGTGTGTATTTACCTCTATATGCCACTTTGAATTACCTAAATAGTTTTATTACAAGGATATTTATACATGAGTTTTACTAGTGCAATAACAAATCAAGTCGCAAGAGGACTAACAGGTGTAGTTACGAGTTCAGTAAAGTCGAGTCTTGGTCTAAATGGTGGTTCTCCAACTGGTGTTGGTGGTGGTTTTACTGGTGCAAATGGTACACCTATTTCTAAGAACCTAACATACCCATTAAATGTTGAAGGTGATCCAATGCAAGGACACTATATAATGTTCTTGATTAACACGACAGATCAAGCAAAAATTGCAAAGAATGAACTTCATGAAATGGATCAAGCGGATGCTGATGATGGTGGGTTGTATCAAATTGATAACGATGCAATAAGGGCAACTCAGTCAGGAGCAAGTCCTAGATACAAAGAGGGTGGGGAGCACAATGTTGCAGTTAAAAGACCCGCCACTGTTAGGTTAGAAAGAGCAATAAGTCTATACATGCCTGCTACTGTTGCAACGCAATACGGTGCAGATTATGAGCAGGCAGAAATAGGGGTAGGGGCACAGGGAGCTGCGGACTCCCTTGAAACTATTATTGATACATTCCAGAAAAAACAATCTGTAAAGAAAGCAGGGTCAGACCTTTTGGATACAGTAGGAGAATATGGTAGTATTCTTGGTATGAAGTGGGCCGCAGGTCTTCTCAATTCAGTGGGGACTTTGGCGGGGTTGCAAGGAACTTTGGCAGCTGGACAGATAAGGGCTGGTGCGATAATTACAAATAGAATAGAAATGTTATTTAAGAGAATGAATCGAAGAAGTTTCAGTTATTCCTTTAGTTTTTTTCCTAAGAGTGAACAAGAAGTTAGAATGGTACATGATATTATTATGTCTTTTAAAAGACACATGATGCCTGAAGAAATCGAGGGAGCTGAAATTATGAAAATGAAGTTCAAATCAAGACTAGGTAGATTTTTAAAGGTTCCTGATTCTTTTGATATTCGATATATGTATCAAGGAACAGAAAATCCTTGGATTGGAAAAATTTCAACATGTTACTGTACTAATGTTTCCGTTAAATACGGTGGAGAGAGATTTACTGCATTTGAACCAACAACAGATTTAAACCATACAGGTAAAACTGCACCGCCTCCTCAAAAGACTGAGTTAACAGTTGATTTTCAAGAAATAGAAACACTCACTAGAAGTAGAGTTGATAAAGGTCTTTAAAAATGTACTTTAAATCTTTTCCCAAAATATTCTACGATTCAAAAGGAGATGGTGATTATAAACGTGTTACTAATCTTCTAAGACGAGTCGCATTAAGAACTAAGTTAAAAAGTAACTTGGCTCTATATGATACATATGATGTAAAAGAAGGTGAAACTCCAGAAATGATCGCACACAAATTATATGGAGATTCTGAATTACATTGGATTGTTATGTTGATGAATGATATAACAGACAGGTATCATGGATGGCCTTTGACAACACCACAATTTCTTGCATTTATCGATGACAAATATAATGATGTAAATGCAGTACATCATTATGAGATTACACAAACATCTGGAGATACTACAACAAAAATCAATGTTGGTATAAGTAATACGGATTATCCTGCTGCATCAATAGTAACAAATTATGAATATGAAGAAGAAAATCAAGACAATTTGCGTCAGATAAGATTACTTGATCCTGCTTATGTAGGACAAGTAGTCGCAGAGTTTAAAGATTTAATGAAGGAAACTAATTTCTAATGGCAGAAACTATTGGTAATGCAGGCGAGTATAATATAGAAGAACTTATATTAATAAGTGCATCTGGTACAGAAACTATAAATCTTGCACATGCAGTTTCAGAAGTTAATATTTGGGAGTCTATATACGCACCATTTATAACTGGTAAATTGGCGTTAATAGATGAAGTAAACTACCATAATATATTGCCAATGGTAGGTCAAGAGATAATGAAAATTAAACTTTCAAGTCCGTCTATGACTACCTCCGAAGAAGTAATTCAACATATATTTTACGTACATAATATCGATAGCGTATCAAATATAAATCCAAACTATGATGTAGTAACTTTAAGTTTTTGTTCTATGGAACAAATAATTGGACAAAGAAAAAAAGTTCAAAGAACATTAGTAGGAACGTGGTCAGACATAATTACAAATATAGTAAGAAATGATTTGGAGAGTAAAAAAGATTTGTATATGGAACCATGCTCTGGATCACAAAGAATAGTACCTACTGGAGACAGTCCCTTTAATTTAATTGATGATGCAAAAATGCAAGCGGTATCACAAAAATATGGTTCTCCTACCTTCTTCTTTTTTGAGACTCTTAATGGTATTCATTTTCGTTCACTAGAAAGTTTATACGATAATAACTTACAAGGATATTACACAGCTGATCAATATAGTGGTTTAGAGATTGGCGCTAAGGGTAGAATTAATATTGCAAAGGAATTCAGTAAAATGAGAAAATTTGCAAGAGGTAGTAGTAATGATACATCAGAAGGACAAGTATCAGGAACTTATGCATCTTCTATTATTGAACATGATATTTTTAATAAAAGATATACAACTTCTGGATATAATTATTTTAATTCTTTCGATGATGAAAAACATATTAATGAGTTTCATGATAAAGATACATTACCATTGTATAGTGCTGGAGCAGTAGATGACAATTCTGGTGATGTTGCAAGTTATCCAGTTAAGGAGTATCTACTACCAACTTCGATCAAAGACATAAACACAGGAAATGATGCAACTAAAGTAATAAGTGCATATGCGCCTGGAGGAAATGACAAAAACCAATACCCATTTAAATCCTATAGTCCGTCATCGTGGTTGACAAGAAGAACGTCAACTTTAGGACAGTTGGCAAATGGTATTGAGATACAATTTCAAGTAGATGGTGAAACCTCAATTAAGTGTGGAGATGTTGTTGAGGTTAATCTTCCAAAAACTGCTGCAAATAAAGATGCAGAAGGAGATTTGTTAGATAAGTTTGTAAGAGGCCCATTTATTATTTTATCCTTAGCACATCAATTTAGTGCTAAGTCAGATTCTCATAATCTAATAATAACTTGTGTTAAAGATTGTGTTGATAAAGTACTTGATGGTAGTTCAGATAATCCTCTACCAAAGATAGAATATGGTACAACTAAATTGAATCCACGCACGTTTAATAAAATATCTGATTTTTACAGATAACAGTAAAGGAGAAGTCCAAATCAAATCCAAAATAATATCCAAACATCATCTTAACAAAAAGGAAGAAAAAATGGCTAGAACTAAAAATAGAATTAAATCTATGAAATTTCAACAACAAGACCGCATCATACAACCTCTAGAACCACTTTCGGATAACGATAAATACATAATAGAAATGTCAGGATATAAAAAAGGATTAAGGACTACACATGAAAAAATACCAAGATATGCGAACTCCTCTGGTTGAAGGGGTTTACGACAAAAACATATTTAAAGCGATATTCCT
>ENA-ORXF01001729-ORXF01001729.1-marine-metagenome-genome-assembly--contig:-NODE-1729-length-13776-cov-6.655376_pt1 | contig 13776 bp, 10 predicted proteins | sample MGYA00237864_ERZ511476 | MGnify/ENA primary metagenome ERZ511476 (study PRJEB26306, sample SAMN06343908) | marine metagenome | isolation source: coastal waters | place: Atlantic Ocean: West Antarctic... | reverse complement strand
AAGGCAGCAAAAGGTTACTTTGGACGTAGAAAAAACGTTTACACAGTAGCAAAAAATGCGGTTGAAAAAGGAATGCTATATGCATACCGTGACCGTAAAAACAATAAGAGAAACTTTCGTTCTTTATGGATTGTGCGTATTAACGCTGCAGCTCGTTTACACGGAATGTCTTACTCTCAGTTTATGGGAAAAGTGAAAGTTAATAGTATCGAATTAAACCGTAAGGTTTTAGCCGATTTAGCTGTAAACAACCCAGACGCTTTTAAGGCCGTTGTAGAAAAAATTAAATAATTATAAATTACTTGCTTATAATAAGAACCCAAACGATTTCGTTTGGGTTTTTTTATTACTTTTATCTTTTTTCTAATAATCCCCTATAAAGCTTATAAAATGAAATTATATCTATTAACAATTGCTACTATATTACTGTCAACAATTTCTTTTGCACAAGAAACTGTTGTCGCAGACACTTCTATTAATGGACAGTTTGAAACAATATTAAGAATATCTACCAACTATCAAAGTTATAAAGTAATTAGTAAAGAAAAAATTTCACAATTAAGGCAAAATGTTTTAGACTCTATAAAAACTGCTCAAAATCTTGTAACACAAAAAAACACACTTCTTAAAGCGGAAGAACAAAAAATTAAGAGCACCCAAACCTTACTTAACAAAACTCAATTAGACCTCAGTGCAGCATTGTTAAAAAAAGACTCTATTTCTTTATTTGGTATTTTGCTTAGTAAAACAACTTATAATATAATTTTATGGACGCTAATTTTAAGTTTGATAACCGTGTTAATTTATGTTGTTTTAACGTTGCTCAAAAATAATATACTTACAAAACAAGCGAAACATAATTTATTGATTGTTGAAAAAGACCTTGAACAACATATAAAAAACTCGATAGAAAGAGAACAAAAATTAAGAAGAAAACTACAAGACGAAGTTAATAAACAAAGAAATTCTTAAAGTATAACTCCAAATATTGCTTTTTTGTTAATTTTATTTAATTTTTAGCCACTTCTATTAAACTTATATCAATTATTTATTACAATTATTTTTGTTAACTTATATTTTGTAATTTTAAATGCTAATCATTTAATTACAAACATTGAATATACTACATATAAGTGCTGAATGTTATCCAATTGCTAAGGTAGGTGGGCTTGCAGATGTAGTTGGGGCACTTCCTAAATATCAAAAGGAGTTAGGCACTAAAAGTAGCGTAGTAATGCCTTTTTACAATAATAAATTTACTCAAGAAAATAGCTTTGAGAAAATTCATGAAGGCTATATAGCCCTTGGACACAAATACTACAATTTCAAAGTATTAAAACTCACAGACCATCCCTTAGGTTTTGATCTTTTTTGTATCGATATACCTGATTTAATCTATAAGAATTATGTATATTCTAATGACGATACAGAACGTTTTTTAGCATTTCAAATTGCTACTTTAGATTGGGTTTTAACTTTTAAAGAAAAACCAGATATTATTCACACGCATGATCATCATACAGGTTTAATTCCGTTTATGATGTTACAGAGTTTTAAATATGAAACTCTTAAAGCGATTCCTACAGTTTTAACCATTCATAATGCCCAATATCAAGGTTGGTTTACCCATGAGAAAGTTCATTTAATTCCGCCATTTAATTTTGATAAAGTAGGTCTTATAGATTGGTCTGGTGCTATAAACTCACTCGCATCTGCCATTAAATGTGCTTGGAACGTAACCACAGTTTCACCATCTTATATGGAAGAACTGAAGTTAAAAGCAAATGGTTTAGAAGATTTATTAAACCATGAAAGCCCAAAATGCATAGGTATTTTAAATGGTATCGATTGTAATGTTTGGAGTCCTGAAACGGATGAAAAACTAATAAAAAACTATACTACATCTTCAGTAATCTCTGGTAAACATGTTCATAAGAAATGGTTGTGTGAAGAGTTTCATCTAGACATCAAAAAACCACTTTTTGTTTTTATTGGAAGACTCGTTGGTGAAAAAGGAGCCGATTTATTCCCAGAAATTTTTGAACAAGCACTTATTGGAAATAATATTTCTATTCTTTTATTAGGCTCTGGACATAAAGAAACTGAAGAAAAGTTAACTAAGCTACCTAGAAAAAATTTTAATACATTTATTGGATATGACGAAAAACTAGCACACATAATGTATGCAGGTGCAGATTTTCTATTAATGCCATCTCGTGTAGAACCTTGTGGTTTAAATCAAATGTATTCTTTACGATATGGTACTGTTCCAGTTGTAAACGCTATTGGCGGTCTAAAAGACACTATTATAGACATTGAACAAGAAGGCGGATTCGGTATTGTTCATAGCGGTGTTACTGTAGAAAAAGTAACTACAGCAATCGCTAAAGCAACAGCATATTACAGCAAAAAAGGATTCCTTAAAAACCTTAAAAAAATAATGGAAATAGACCATTCCTGGAATAATTCTGCAAAAGAGTATGTACACTTATATAAATCTTTAAAAAACTAACGATGATAAATGATGAAGTACTTGGTATTATTTTAGGTGGTGGTCAAGGATCTCGACTGTATCCATTGACAAAAGACAGATCTAAACCCGCGGTGCCAATCGCAGGAAAATATAGATTGGTAGATATTCCTATTTCTAATTGTATCAATGCAGATATAAAAAGAATGTATGTGCTAACGCAATTTAATTCTGCCTCTCTAAATGCGCATATTAAAAACACCTATCATTTTAGTTTTTTTAGCGATGCTTTTGTAGATGTTTTGGCCGCTGAGCAAACCATGCAAAGTGACAAATGGTTTCAAGGAACTGCAGATGCTGTAAGACAAAGTATGCATCATTTTTTAGCACACGATTTTGAATATGCTTTAATATTGTGTGGTGACCAATTGTACAACATGGATTTTGAAGACATGATTCAAAAACATAAGGAAAGTGGCGCAAAAATTTCTATTGCTACCTATCCCGTTAACGCAAAGGATGCAACCTCATTTGGCCTCTTAAAAACCGATAACAATAATCTAATTACTTCTTTTATAGAAAAGCCCGCAACAAATTTATTGCAAGATTGGACTTCAGAGGTAAGTGATGAAATGAAGAGTGAAGGAAGACATTATTTAGCTTCTATGGGAATTTATATATTTAATCGAGATTTATTAGTTGATTTATTAACAAACTCTGACACGATTGATTTTGGAAAAGAAATCATTCCGCAGGCTATTGGAAAACACAAAACAATGAGTTATCCGTATGAAGGATATTGGACAGATATTGGAAACATCGATTCTTTCTTTGAAGCCAATTTAGGTTTAACAGATGATTTACCCAAATTTAATTTATATGATAAAAACCGAGTATACACAAGAGCTCGTATTCTGCCTACATCAAAAATTTCAAATACTATTTTAAACAAGACTATTATTGCAGATGGTTGCATTATAAATGCCAAACAAATAGAAAGATCTGTAATTGGTATTCGTTCTCGAATTGGAAAAGACAGTATTATTACAAACACCTATATGATGGGTAATGATTTTTATGAATCTTTATCTGATATTAAAAGTAAGCAGATAGAAAACCAAGTTGGTATTGGAGATCGCTGCTTTGTTAATAATTGCATTATTGATAAAAATGGTAGAATTGGAGACGACTCTAAAATTAATGGAGGTGCGCATTTAAAAGATATTGAAACAGCTACCTATCTTGTTAAAGACGGTATTGTTGTTATTAAAAAAGGAGCCGTAATCCCAAAAGGAACAATCATTTAAAATAAATATATGTCTAAAGTTATAGCGCATAGTTTGTTTTCAGATTTCGATATTAGCCTTTTTAAGGCTGGTAAACATTACAAATTATATGAGAAATTAGGTGCTCACATCATCACAAAAGAGGGCATAGAAGGTACTTATTTTGCTGTTTGGGCACCAAATGCTAAAGAAGTTTCTGTCATTGGAGATTTTAATTATTGGAATGATCAAGAACATCAATTAAATGTTAGATGGGATTCTAGTGGAATTTGGGAAGGCTTTATACCCTATGCTGGAAAAGGAAATACATATAAATATAAAATTAAAAGTAGTAGTAATGATGTTGTCACAGAAAAGGCAGATCCTTATGCTCGTAGATGCGAACATCCGCCAAAAACTGGTTCGATAATTTGGGAAGATAACTATTCTTGGAAAGATAACAAATGGATGAAAGAACGTAAAAAGTACAATGCTTTAGATGCGCCTTACTCCGTTTATGAAGTACATTTAGGTTCTTGGAAAAGAAAAGTAGCAGAAAATAGATTTCTAAGTTATACAGAATTAGCTGATGAACTTGTAACCTATGTAAAAGAGATGAATTTTACACATGTAGAATTTATGCCAATAATGGAATTTCCATATGACCCAAGTTGGGGATATCAATTAACAGGATACTTTGCTCCTACTTCGCGTTTTGGATATCCTGATGAATTTAAGTTTTTAGTCGACAAATTTCATGAAAATGGAATTGGAGTGCTGTTAGATTGGGTTCCGTCTCATTTTCCTTCAGATGCGCACGGTTTGGGTAATTTTGATGGTTCTAGTTTGTATGAGCATCCAGATCCAAGAAAAGGATACCACCAAGACTGGAAAAGCTTGATTTTTAATTATGGTAGAAACGAAGTAAAATCTTTTTTAATAAGCAATGCTATTTTCTGGTTAGAACAATACCACGCAGACGGTTTGCGGGTTGACGCTGTTGCGTCTATGCTATTTTTAGATTATTCTAGAAAAGAGGGCGAATGGGAACCAAATGAATTTGGAGGAAGAGAAAATTTAGAAGCAGTTTCTTTTATCAAAGAAATGAATGAAGCTGTTTATAAAAACTTCCCAGATGTGCAAACAATTGCAGAAGAATCTACTTCTTTTCCGCAGGTTTCTAGTCCTGTTTTTTCTGGAGGATTAGGCTTTGGAATGAAATGGATGATGGGTTGGATGCATGATAGTTTAGACTATTTTGCGAAAGATACTATCTACAGAAAACATCACCAAAACGAACTCACCTTCAGTTTAAATTACGCATTTACAGAAAACTTTATGTTGCCTTTATCTCATGATGAAGTTGTGTATGGTAAAAAAGCAATTGTAGAAAAAATGCCAGGAGATGAATGGCAAAAATTTGCAAACTTAAGACTGTTATATAGTTTTATGTTTACACATCCTGGAACAAAATTATTATTTCAAGGTTGTGAATTTGGACAAACTAACGAGTGGAACTTTCAAACAAGTTTAGATTGGCATTTGTTACAATATGATGTGCATAAAGGAGCACAAGAATTGATAAAAGATTTAAATAAAATCTATAAAAAAGAACCCGCATTGTATGAAAAACAATTTTCATCAGAGGGTTTTGAATGGATAGATCATGGCGATCATGAAAATTCTGTAATTTCTTATATTAGAAAAGGAAATAATGAAAAAGACAATGTAGTTGTTGTTTTAAATTTAACCCCAACACCAAGGGAAAAATATAGAATAGGGCTCCCAAAACAAGGAACATTAAAGGAAGTTTTTAATAGTGATGCTTCAAAATATAATGGTACCGGAAATTTTAAAAACACAGCACTTACTTCAGATAAAAATACATGGAATAGAAGAGAATATTCAATAACATTAAATTTACCACCATTAGGTATGCTTGCCTTTAAGTATAAATAAGATGAATAAAAAGTCCTTTTTTAAATCACCCTATTGTTATGACAAAAAATGAAGACTTATTTTTTAGACTTCATAATAAAATAGGGCAGTTTTAAGACTTTAAAAAATCTTATTTCAATTTATAAAAGAAAGTATATTCCCTAAATTTTTAAACAAATAAGCAATATCTTTCTTTCTAAAACGGACGAATAAGTTATCGTGAAAAAAAGATTTTATAGCATTTTATTTTACCAATTTACACGATTTTTACAAGTGACAATAAATACCTAAAACCATGATTGTTAGCACAGAACTAGAACAAAAAGGAAATTTATTTCCTTCAGAAATAATAAAATATAAGAAAGATGTAGATACCTTACATTTTTCTACAAAAAACGGAGTTGTACTGCAACTAACTGTTATTAGAGACAGTGTTATTCGCTTTAGATATAGCACTACTGGTAAGTTTGAAAAAGATTTTTCTTACGGAATTACCATGCATGCAAGCAGAGGGTATAGTTTTTTAGATATAACTGAAGATGAAACGCATTATAATATTACCACCTCTAAATTAATTTGTAAAGTAGAAAAACAAAGTTTACAAGTACGCTTGTTTGATGCGGTTGATCAAAAATTAATTAACGAAGATGAAATTGGTTTTCATTGGGAAGAGTGCTATGAACATGGAGGTGACATTGTAAAAATGAGTAAAGCCTGCCAAAAATCAGAAAGTTTTTATGGTTTAGGAGACAAACCTGTAGAGGTAAATTTGAAAGGTAAACGTTTCGAAAACTGGGCAACAGATTCTTATGCTTTCGGTAAAAACACAGATCCTATTTATAAGGCCATTCCTTTTTATACCGCAATCCAAGACAACAAATCATACGGTATCTTCTTTGATAATACTTTTAAAACTTCTTTTGATTTTGCACAAGAAAGAAGAAATGTAACTAGTTTTTGGGCACAAGGTGGCGAAATGAATTATTATTTCATCTATGGACCACAAATGAAAGATGTTGTGAAAAATTACACAGATTTAACAGGGAGACCACAAGCTTTGCCGCCATTGTGGGCTTTAGGTTTTCATCAATGTAAATGGAGCTATTACCCTGAAAGTAACGTGAAAAAAATTACGAAAACATTTAGAGATTTGAAAATCCCTTGTGACGCAATCTATTTAGATATCGATTATATGGATGGCTTCCGTTGTTTTACTTGGGATAAAAAACACTTTCCAGATCCAAAAAAAATGGTCAAAGAATTAGAAGCAGACGGTTTTAAAACAGTTGTAATTATAGATCCAGGAATTAAAATAGATCTAGAATACGATGTTTTTAAGGAAGGATTAGATAAAGATTATTTCTGTAAGCGTGCAGATGGCCCTTATATGAAAGGTAAAGTTTGGCCTGGTGAATGTTATTTCCCAGATTACACAAAACCAGAAGTTAGAGAATGGTGGTCTGGTTTGTTTAAAGAACTAATTGAAGATATTGGTGTAAAAGGTGTTTGGAATGATATGAATGAACCTGCCGTAATGGACGTTCCTAACAAATCTTTCCCAGACGATGTACGTCATGATTATGATGGAAACCCTTGTTCACACAGAAAAGCACACAATATTTACGGAACACAAATGGCACGTGCAACCTATCATGGTTTAAAGAAATACGCATATCCAAAAAGACCTTTTGTTATTACAAGATCTGCGTATTCTGGTGCGCAACGCTATACCTCTACGTGGATGGGAGACAACGTAGCAACTTGGGAACATCTTGCAATTGCAAACAACCAAGCACAGAGAATGGCCATGTCTGGTTTCTCTTTTGCTGGGTCTGATATTGGTGGTTTTGCAGAGCAACCACAAGGAGAATTATTTGCACGTTGGATTCAATTAGGTGTTTTTCACGCCTTTTGTAGAGTGCATTCTTCTGGTGATCATGGAGATCAAGAACCTTGGGTTTTTGGTGAAGAGATTACAGACATTGTTAGAAAATTCGTAGAATTAAGATACCAACTATTGCCTTATTTATATACCGCTTTTTGGAAATATATAAATGATGGCACTCCGATTTTAAAATCTTTGGTTTTATATGACCAAGAAGATACCGCAACGCATTATAGAAGTGATGAATTTGTCTATGGAGAACAGATTTTAATTTGTCCGATACTAGAACAAAATGCAAAAGGTAGAAGAATGTATATTCCTAGAGGGAAATGGTACAACTTCTGGACAGATGAAGTTGTTGAAGGAGGAAAAGAAATGTGGGTAGATGCAGATTTAGACAGCATGCCAATGTTTATAAAAGAAGGTGCTGTCATACCAAAATATCCTGTTCAGCAGTATGTTGGTGAAAAAAAATTCAATGAAATTACTTTAGATGTTTATTATAAAGCAGGTAAAGCATCTTCTAAGCTATATGATGATGCGCATGACGGATATGATTACAAAAAAGGAAGGTTTAGTTTAAGAACTTTTAAAGTAACAGGAAAGAAGAAAGAGCTTATTATACAACAGCACAAGAGTGGAGAATTTAACGCAGGTTACAATAACTTTAATATCGTATTTCATAATTTACCATTTGCAATTACTTCTATTCAAATAGACAATGTGGAAATTAAATTGGAGAATATAAACACCGCTAAAACACAGGCAATAACAATAAACAAAGAGTTTACAGAATTGCATTTATTTGGGAATTAAAAAACCTTTACTCCAGTTTTAAAAAAGTATATTTTTTACATAAAAAAAGCCTCAGAAATTTTCTGAGGCTTTTTATTTAAATAGTATATGCTTTACATTCCGTCATTCAGACTCTTTAATTTTTCTGTGTTTTCAGCCAGCATTAACTCGTCTATAATTTTCTGAATATCACCATTCATAATGTTTGGTAAATCATATAATGACAAGCCAATTCTGTGATCTGTAACACGTCCTTGTGCATAATTGTACGTTCTAATCTTTGCACTTCTATCTCCAGAAGAAACCATAGAACCACGCTTTAAAGCGTCTTCTGCGTTTTTCTTAGCCAACTCCATATCATACAATCGAGAACGCAGTACTTTAAAAGCTTTCTCTTTGTTTTTATGCTGTGATTTTTGATCTTGACACTGTGCAACCAAACCCGTAGGAATGTGTGTTAAACGCACCGCAGAATAAGTTGTATTTACAGATTGCCCACCAGGACCTGAAGAACAGAAAAAATCGATTCTTACTTCCTTTGGATTGATTTCTACATCAAACTCCTCCGCTTCCGGAAAAACCATACAAGTTGCTGCAGAAGTATGCACACGCCCTTGTGTTTCTGTTTGCGGTACCCGTTGTACACGATGCACACCAGCTTCAAACTTTAAAATTCCGTAAACATCTGCACCGTTTACCTCAAACTGAATTTCCTTAAAACCACCGTTGGTTCCCTCAGAATAATCTACTGTAGAAACTTTCCAACCTTTACTTTCGCAATATTTCGAATACATTCGAAATAAATCTCCTGCAAAAATACTTGCTTCATCTCCTCCTGTTCCTGCACGCAATTCTACCACGGCGTTTTTTGAATCTTCTGGATCTGTTGGTATCAACAAAACCCGTATTTCGTCCTCTAATTCAGGGATTCTTTTATTGGCTTCGTCAATTTCCATCTTCGCCATCTCGTTCATCTCCGCATCAGATCCATCGGCTAAAATTTCTTTTGCCTCTTCTATGTTGTCTGTTAAGGTCTGATATTCATCGCCCTTCACAACAACACTTCCTAAATCTTTATATTCTTTCATCAATTGCGCATAACGCTTCTGATCCATGATAATTTCTGGCTGAATAATCAAATCAGAAACCTCATCATACCGTTGTTTAACAATTCTTAATTTATCTAACATCTTCTACTCTTTTCTTGGAATGCGAATTTACAATTTTTATCGGAAAGTTAAATATTTCGTTTTGAGTATATTTAAAGAAGTTGCCCAATGATATTCGGCAGTGATTTTTATTTGTATGCTTCTGAATATTAAGTTACTTGTAAAGCAATAAAAATATTTCTTTATCGAGGTCAATTTATATAAAATAAATCTCTTCGGATGAACCTGCTACTTTTTTAAGCAAATAGCCTATTTAAAAACCAACATGATTCCAGACAAAAAGAGCAAAGCCAAAACGCCTTGTTTTAGAACCACTTCGTTTAATTTCGCATATGCCTTTTTACCCAAGTAAATTGCCAATATAAAAAAGGGCATGATATAAAGAGAGTATCCCAGTTGTTCCACATTTAAAATACCAGCACTGTAGAGCGTGGGTATTCTAACAGCCGTTATTAAACCCAATATACCAAACATTGTTGCTCTAAAACTTTGCATTGTTACCGATGAATCTTTAACAATGATGACATACAAAGGACCTCCTGTTGAAAATAATCCTGAAAAAAAACCGCCTGCAAGTCCAAATAAGAAAGTAAGCTTAGACTGCTTAAATACTTTGTCTTTTGCGTAAATAGTATAGCTTACATAAAGTAAAATAAAAACACCCAACGCCTTTTTTAGAAACAAAGGTTTTCCGTGCGCCAAAACCCAAATACCTAAACCCACTCCTAAAATTGTGGCAAAAGCCAGCTTCAAAATAATTTTCTTATCTATAAGTTTCCATTCTTGCGCTATTAAATAAACGCTCGAGAAAAAATAAAATATAGAAATATAAGCGATTGCGTCTTGCAGACCAAGCACAAGAAGTAAAATTGGCAAGGCAATTAAAGCACCCGCAAAACCTATTAATGTTTGAATAAAAAATCCTGTAAAAATACCCAGACCCACAATTAATAAAATAACCAAACTCATTCTTACTATTATTTATATCAGTTAACGAGGCAAAACTATCCATAGATTTTGTATTTGTAAAATTGATTCCATTACACAAGTGAATTTATTTTATCAAAAAAATGTATTTTTACGTCTAAAACAATCAAATCGATGGTAGACATTATTGATAACAAAATAATCAATGAATTAAAACAAAATTCTAGAGCTTCTTTTGCTAATATTGGCAGAAAAATACATCTTTCTCCTTCTTCTGTAAGAGAGCGTGTTCAAAAGTTAGAAGATGCCAAAGTGATTAAGGCATATTCGTTACACGTAGATTACTCGAAACTAGGGTTTGGATTGGAAGTTATTATTATCCTAAAGTTGTTTAGTGGAAAAATTAAGTTGTTTATCAATGATGTGAATCAGTTTTCAGAAATAAAAGAAGCGTATCGGATTACTGGCTCTCAAAACATCCATATTCGGGCAGTTTTAAAAGACCAACTTCACCTACAACAATTTATAGACACCTTGATTAATTATGGCGATACCATGACCCACCTTATCTTATCTGAAATAAAAAAAGATAAAACTTTGTAAGATTATTTAAGCACAAAAAATGCTGCTATAAGAAGTAACTTGAATTTATGACAACCGTTAATTAGTATTCGAAAACACCAAATTCACTTGTAATTGTTAACCTTTTAGTTTCTGAAGCTTCTACCCTACCTACAATTTTAGCAGCTACATTAAACGATTTAGAAATAGCAATAATATCTTCTGCTACTTCTGGAGAAACGTATATTTCCATTCGATGGCCGCAATTAAAAACCTGATACATTTCTTTCCAATCTGTATTCGATTGTTCTTGTATCAATTTAAATAATGGAGGCACCTCGAACATGCTGTCTTTTACAATGTGCAAAGCATCTACAAAATGTAAAATTTTTGTCTGCGCGCCACCAGAACAATGAATCATTCCGTGAACTGTATCTGAATTAAATTTTGATAAAATTTCTTTGATAATTGGTGCGTAGGTTCTTGTTGGAGACAAGACTAATTTACCTGCATTTATTGGAGAATTAGCTACCTCATCTGTTAGTTTTGTGTTTCCAGAATACACCAAATCTTCAGGAACTGCTGCATCATAACTTTCTGGATATTTTTCTGCTAGATATTTATGAAAGACATCATGTCTTGCAGACGTTAATCCGTTAGACCCCATCCCTCCGTTGTATTCAGTCTCATAACTTGCTTGACCAAAAGACTCTAAACCTACAATTACATCACCTGCTTTTATGTTTGCATTGTCTATCACATCTGAACGTTTTAGACGTGCAGTTACTGTAGAATCTACAATAATTGTTCTCACTAAATCGCCAACATCAGCCGTTTCGCCACCTGTAGAATGAATGGTTACTCCAAAACCTTTTAAATCTTCAATTAATTCCTCTGTTCCGTTTATAATTGCCGATAAAACTTCACCCGGAATTTTACTCTTATTTCTTCCTATGGTAGAAGATAGCATGATATTGTCTGTGGCACCCACACACAAAAGATCATCAATATTCATAATTAACGCGTCTTGTGCAATGCCTTTCCAAACGGAAATATCGCCTGTTTCTTTCCAGTACATGTAAGCTAAAGAAGATTTTGTTCCGGCACCATCTGCGTGCATTATTAAACAATAATCAGCATCATTTGTTAAGTAATCTGGTACAATTTTACAAAATGCTTTTGGAAACAAACCTTTGTCTATATTCTTAATGGCATTGTGTACGTCCTCTTTTGATGCAGAAACACCTCTTTGTGCGTATCTTTTGGAAATTTCTTGACTCATTTGTTAATTTTACCGTTGCACAAAGATATTTGTTTTTAAAAAAAAATGCCCTATTAATATTAAATATTATAATTTATTTCTTTACATTTGATTAAATATTAACCCCTAATTCTATTTAAAATGAAAAGATTTAAAATTCTTTCACTAGTATTTCTATTACCTATTTTTAACTTCTATGCTCAAGTTTCAGCCAAAAAATACATAGATTTCATTCCAATTCCTCCCATCCAAGTTAAATCTTTAATTCTTAGCACTTCCTCAGAAAATAAAATACTAAATTTATCTACCACAGAAATGTCTATCGACAAACAGTCTGTTATAAATTTTGTTCCTAACGAATCTATGGAAACTACCATTCAAAAATTTAATGAGAATGGAGATATTGAATATTATTACTCTGGAAGATCTGTAAGAGAAGGTGTTTACAGACTAATTATAGATTACAATAAGTACATTATTCAAACAATAAATAGTACTTCAGAACAAAACTGTATTGGTTATGCTAAAATTGGTATTGGTCTAAGAATTATTGCAAATATTAATTCTTTTAAAAACAATATTGATATTAGTAGTTTAGTTGCTATTGGTAATGCTGCAAAAAATGGCGATATTTCTGGTACTGTTGGTTATGAAATTATAGGAATAGAGTCTGAAGAGATAACAGCTATACTGCCTATTAATTCTGAAATCACCTCTTCCATAAATCAAGTTTTTCTGCAAGCAGTTGGTGCTGTTAAGAATAAAATTTATGATGACACTACAAGGCTACATCCTCAAATAATTGCAATAAAGCATACAGGATGTGAAGTAAATGTTGTTGTTAATAACTTGATGAAACAATATTCTAGTCAGCGACCGAGCCAAGATTTTATTGTAAGAAACTAAAATACTTATCACTTTAAAAAAGAGCCTAATTTTTTATAAAATTAGGCTCTTTTTGTATTATGAAGTAAATAATAACTCTCTGTATTTTGTTAATGGCCACAAATTATCATCAACCATGGTCTCTAAGGTATCGCAATGATATCTAATTTGGTTGAAAAATGGTTTTACTTTGCTACAATATTGTTCTGCAGACTTTAAACCAATCTGCTTATTGGCTTTTGCTCGCTGCTCTTCCATTTTAATTACCAATGAATTAATTTCTGTAATATGATTAGAAATTATCATAATTAATTCTATTTGCTCTTTTGCAATGTTCTTATATTCTTCTCCAAAAATTTCCTTTAAATTCTTTGTATTTTCTAGCAGTGTATTTTGATAAATAATTGCAGTAGGCACTACATGATTTCTAGAAATATCTCCTAAAACCCTACTTTCTATTTGCAGACGTTTTGTATATTCTTCCAATTTAATTTCATAACGAGCTTCAATTTCTATTTGATTCATTACCTCCATTTCTTTGTATAAGTTTATTACTTTTTTAGAAGTTAAAATCTTTAAAGCTTCTGGAGTAGTTTTGTTATTACTTAAACCTCTTTTTT
>ENA-ORXF01001727-ORXF01001727.1-marine-metagenome-genome-assembly--contig:-NODE-1727-length-13791-cov-4.749234_pt1 | contig 13791 bp, 13 predicted proteins | sample MGYA00237864_ERZ511476 | MGnify/ENA primary metagenome ERZ511476 (study PRJEB26306, sample SAMN06343908) | marine metagenome | isolation source: coastal waters | place: Atlantic Ocean: West Antarctic... | reverse complement strand
TATGTTATTTTTGTTTGTAGTAAAAAACAAAAGAAAATGTACATGAAATCGTTAAACTATGCGATTCAACCTTACCCAAAAGCATATCCAGTTTTAAATGAGAGGGTGTTATAATGAGATGCGTATCCTGCGACAAACTACTATCGGATTTTGAAGCAACGAGAAGATCAGTACAGAGCAACGACTATGTGGAAATGTGCAACGATTGTTTCTACTTCGCTGAAGACGAAATAGCTACGCTTTCCAGAGAAGACCTGCGTAGCGAATCAGACAACTTTATTAAGGAGCAAGAGTATGAGCAAGATTGGCGGTTGGGTTTTGGAGAGACAGGAAACACAGAACTGGATTAAGAAGGTAAACCCTTATGACAGACACAGTAACAAAAACACTAGCGATAGCGAGAGACAGTACAATGATAACACTGGACATAGAAACGACCTACAGCCACGACACTATCTGGTGCGTAGTAACTGAGGACGTATCTACTGGAGAGCAGTTAACGCACACAGACGCTACTACTCTATTGCCTGTTCTTGAGCAGGCAGACGGTGTTGTCGGACACAACCTCATAGGCTTTGATTCGCCAGTGTTAGAGAAGGTCTGGGGCGTTGTCATACCCCATAGCAAGCAACGTGACACCCTTGTTATGAGCAGGCTCTGGAACCCTTCTCTGGACGGTGGACACAGCTTAGATGCGTGGGGCAAACGCTTTGGCGATGAGAAGATAGAGTTTGACGATTATGACGGTGGCTTGTCTGAAGAGATGCTGATCTACTGTAAGCAGGACGTAAAGCTAACCACTAGGCTTTATAAACATCTATTAAACTTACTAGACACAGAGGGCTTTACAGGAGAATGCGTAGATTTAGAAGAGAAGGTAGCTATCATTATGGCTCAACAGGAGCGCAACGGCTTCATGCTAGACGTAGAACCTGCAACCTTGCTTTGGCAAGACATAACACACAGGATGAGACAGATAACAACGGAACTACAGATAGTGTTCCCACCAATAGTGGAGGAGAGGTGGTCAGAGAAGACGGAGAAGCGTCTGAAGGACAAGGTAACTGAGTTTAACGTGGGATCACGAAAGCAGATAGCAGAGCGTCTACAGGCTGTTGGAGTGAAGTTTAAGAAGACCACAGAGAAAGGTAACATAATAGTAGACGAGAAAGTTCTGGAGGGCATCAACATACCAGAAGCAAAGCTAATCCATGAGTATCTAATGTTGCAGAAGCGTTCAGCGCAGATAGATTCCTGGTTATCCTTTGTCAAGGACGGCAGAGTGCATGGCAGAGTAATCACTAACGGTGCTGTAACAGGCCGTATGACCCACCACAGCCCTAACATGGCTCAGTGTCCCGCAGTAACAGTGCCTTACGGCAGAGAGATGCGCTCGTTTTGGCGTGTTCCTGTAGGATACAAGCTAGTAGGCATAGACGCTAGTGGCTTAGAACTCCGTATGCTTGCACACTACATGCGTGACGAGAACTACACTAACGAGATACTCAGCGGTGACATCCACACTGCCAACATGAAGGCGGCAGGCTTGACTGATCGTTCGCAAAGTAAGACTTTTATCTATGCTTTTCTTTATGGTGCAGGTGCAGCCAAGATAGGTCAGATAGTCGGTGGTGGTTACAAGGAGGGTCAGAAGCTTACAGACTCTTTCCTGCGTAACACGCCTGCACTGGCTAGGTTGCGTGAGAGAGTAGCTAAGTTTGCTCTAGCAGGTACACTGCCTAGCTTAGACGGTAGACTGCTTAGAGTCAGAAGCGAACACGCAGCACTGAACACGCTGTTACAGGGTGCAGGAGCCGTTGTAATGAAGAAGGCACTGGTGCTGTTAGCATATCGCTTATCGATATACGATATACCCTACAAGCTAGTAGCAAATGTACACGATGAATTTCAGATAGAAGTACCAGAGAATTTTGCTGACGTAGTTGGCAAAGCAGCAGTAAGAGCCATCAGGGATGCAGGAACGGAATTAAGTCTGCGCTGTCCACTTGATGGGAAATATAAGGTAGGAAACAATTGGGCAGAAACACATTAATATGTTACACTAACCGCTACAACAACCAAAAGGTAAATACTATGGCAGAATCTAAACCAGTAACAATCAACGCAGACATCATGTGGGCAAGTCTTAACGAGCCTAACCGCATGTCTAATAAGTTCCAAATAGACCTAACTCAGCTATCAGCAGCGGCTGTCGAAGCTCTGGAGATGATGGGTCTGGGAGTACGTAATAAGGAAGGACAGGGAGACTTCATTACTTGCAAGTCTAGTAACCCTATCCGTGCGTATGACACTGACGGTAACGAGATCAAAGGTATCCTGATTGGCAACGGCTCTAAAGCCAAAGCAGTTCTTGGATATTACGATTGGAAGTCACCCGCAGGTCAAGCAGGACGCAGTGCATCATTGCTAAAGCTAGTCGTTACAGACCTCATCGCCTTCAACGGTGGTGCTGAGATGGACGAAGTAGCTATGGACGAAGCATTGTGATCTTAATTGATGCAGACATACTGGTCTATCGCATAGGTTGGTCGTGCAACACAGAGTCTGAGAAAACAGCCATCAACACTATAGACGGCTTTATCGCAGACCTTCTGATGCAGCTTAACGCTGACGAAGAAACTTCGCACTATGTTCTGTATCTCACTGGTCGTGGCAATTTCAGGAACGAATATGCCATTACCGCCCCATACAAAGGCAACCGCAAGAATAAGGAGAAGCCAGTGCATATACAGGCACTACGGGATCACCTTATCGACAAGTGGGCAGCTTTAGTCACCGACAATGAGGAAGCTGATGATGCAATAGCAATTGAAGCCACTACTCACGGTGACAAGGCTGTAATGGTGTCGTTGGATAAAGACTTTGATCAGATTCCTGGTTGGCACTACAACTTTGTTAAGAAACGCAGATACTACGTCACACCAGAAGAGGGCTTACATTTCTTCTATCGCCAGATACTGATGGGTGATCGAATAGACAACATCGTAGGTATTCACGGTATAGGTGAGAAGAAGTCAGCCAAGTTGTTAGAGGACTGCAAGAACGAGCAGGACTACTACAACGTGTGCGTAGAGATGCTAGGGAGTGAGGAACGAGTAATAGAGAACGGTAGGCTATTGTGGCTTAGACGCTCTGAAGGGCAGATATGGGAGCTACACAGTGCCTAATAACGGAAGATGGACAGAGGCGCGTTTCCGTTCCTTTATCATCTCAGCACTGCGAGGCGCTCATGGTAAGTGGGGTGTCAAGCACGATGCTAAGAAGTCAGCATGGGTGCGGAGAGGTGTTTACAAGTGTGCAGAGTGCAAGAAAGAAGGCTCTGCCACACTACCACCACTGGCAGGACGTACACGCAAGAGAAACAACGCAGCAGTAGATCATATAGACCCAGTTGTACAACCAGAAGTCGGCTTCGTAGATTGGAACACCTACATAAGCAGAATGTTCCTAGAAGCGTCAGGCTATCAAGTGCTGTGTTATAAATGTCACGCTGCTAAGACAGCAGCAGAACGACTGAGAAGGAAAAAGAAATGAGAGACTTAACTGTAGACTTATTGAACGAACTATTCACCTACGACAAAGAGACTGGGAAGTTGTATTGGAAAGCTGCAAGACGGGGAGTAACTGTAGGGAAAGAAGCAGGCCATGACAATGGTAAAGGATATCTAAGAGTCCGCATTAACAGGAAACTATACGTAGTACACAGGATTATCTTTTTAATGCACAAAGGCTATTACCCTGCGCTTTTAGACCACATTGACGGAAACACACACAACAATAAGATTGAAAATTTAAGACCTGCCAGTAAAAGCCAGAACCAACACAATAGTAAAACATACAAGAACAACACGACTGGTTATAAAGGAGTTAGTTACAACAAACAATCCAAGAAGTTTTCTGCTACTATTGCCCTCAACTATAAACCTATATGGTTAGGTTACCACAACACACCAGAAGAAGCTGATGCAGTAGTAAGAGCAGCCAGAGAAGAACTACACGGAAACTTCGCCAACCACGGAGATCAGTAATGACTAAGCATCTAGTGATACCAGACACACAGGTAAAACCAGGAGATAGGGCAGACCACCTACGTTGGGCGGGCGAGTACGCAGCAGAGAAGAAGCCTGACGTTATTATCCACATAGGCGATCACTGGGACATGCCTTCTCTAAGCAGCTATGACGTAGGTAAGAAGTCTTTTGAAGGCAGACGCTACGTCAATGATGTTGATGCAGGCATTAACGCTATGCGTAAGTTCCTAGAGCCTATACAGCGTGAGCAAGAACGCCTAGTCCGTAACAAACACAAGCAATGGAACCCTCGTTTAGTCTTCACTCTAGGCAACCATGAGTATCGTATAGAGAGAGCTATTGAGTCAGACCCAAAGCTAGACGGGCTTCTGAAGTACGAAGACCTTATGCTAGAGGAGATGGGCTTTGAAGTTGTACCGTTCCTACAGCCTATCATCATTGACGAGATAGCCTACTGCCACTACTTCACCAGTGGTGTGATGGGCAGGCCAGTCAGTAGCGCAAAACTCATGTTGTCTAAGAAGTTTATGTCGTGTATCATGGGTCATGTTCAGGACAGAGACATCGCCTACGCTCGTAAAGCTGACGGCACTAACATTATAGGACTGTTCTCTGGCATCTTCTATCAACACGATGAAGAGTACTTAAACGCTCAGACTAATGGAAGTTGGTCAGGTGTGTGGTTGTTAAATGAAGTGGCTAACGGAGGCTGTGACGAATTACCTGTTAGCATAAACTATCTACGAGAGAAGTACGGAGACTAACATGGCTCTCACCTATTATGATTTACTAGAGAAGCTAAAGACATTAGACGAGCTGACACTACTAGAAATACTGAATATAACGTCAGAAGAACTGGTAGATGTCTTTAGCGATAAAATCAACGATAAATTTGCAGAACTAGAACAGGATTTTAGACAATGAGACTAAATGACGCAACACCTAGTATGTGGGACAGAGCAGCACGTAGTAACATAGACCACGACATGACTACAGAGAAGGGTAGACAAGCAGCGTGGCAGGAACTAGCGCACGTAGGGCTAGAGGCTTGGGCGGAACCTGCGGAGAGAGAAGCAGAGGAGTATCAAGAAGACAATGTATGTAACCCTGAACACTACAACACAGGCAACATAGAGTGTATTGATGCAATAGAGGAATCTATGTCCAGTGTTGCATTCAAGGGCTACCTCAAGGGCAATTGCATGAAGTACCTGTGGCGCTACGACTACAAGGGCAAGCAAGTAGAGGACTTACAAAAAGCAGGTTGGTACTTAAACAAACTAACAGAGATGGTGACAGAGGAGAACACATAATGGATCAGTACCAACAGTTTATACACAAGAGCCGCTATGCACGTTGGCTACCAGAGCATAGCCGCAGAGAGACATGGGCTGAGACAGTCTACAGGTATGTTAGTTTCTGGAGAGATCGTGAACAGATAACAATCCAAGAAGGTCAGGAACTGTACGAAGCTATATACAACCTAGAAGTCATGCCTAGTATGCGCTGTATGATGACAGCAGGGCCTGCACTAGCCAAGGATAACGTAGCAGGGTTCAACTGTAGCTACCTAGCCATTGACTCACCACGTAGCTTTGACGAGCTTATGTACGTACTCATGTGTGGTACTGGTGTAGGCTTCAGTGTTGAACGTAACTTCATAACCAAACTACCTGTCATAGCTGAGACATTCCACAAGACTGACAGTGTTATTGTTGTTAGTGACAGCAAGGTTGGTTGGGCTTCAGCCTTCCGTGAGTTGATTGCTATGCTGTACGCAGGCAAGATACCACAGTGGGACATGAGTAGAGTCAGAGTGTCAGGCGCAAGACTCAAGACCTTTGGCGGTAGAGCATCTGGCCCAGAGCCTTTGATTGACTTGTTCAACTTCTGTGTCTCAGCTTTCACCAAGGCAGCAGGGCGTAAGCTAACATCCATTGAGTGCCATGATGTTGTCTGTAAGATTGCTGACATTGTAGTTGTAGGCGGTGTACGTAGGTCTGCCTTGATCAGCCTGTCTAACCTGTCTGACCCACGTATGGCAAAGGCTAAGTCAGGTAACTGGTGGGAGTTAGAAGGACAACGTAGACTCGCTAACAACAGCGTAGCATACACTGAGAAGCCTGACTTCGAGTCCTTCTTAGGTGAGATGCAAAACATGTACGAGTCTAAGGCAGGTGAGCGTGGTATCTTTAGTCGTGTAGCGGCACAGAAGATAGCAGCACGTAACGGACGTAGGGATGCTGATCAGGACTTTGGTACTAACCCCTGCTCTGAGATCATCCTACGCAGTAATCAGTTCTGTAACCTGTCAGAGATTGTTGTACGTGGTGATGACACACTAGATACACTGAAGAAGAAGGCACGTATAGCCGCCATCATAGGCACACTACAAGCCACTCTAACGGACTTTAGATACCTACGTAGTGTATGGAAGAAGAACACAGCAGAAGAGGCTCTACTGGGCGTAAGCATGACGGGTATCATGGATCATTGGCTGTTGGGCAAGGGAGAGTCGAAGGACTTAGCGAAGTGGTTAGAGGAAGTAAGAGATGTTGCTGTTGATACAAATGAGATATGGGCTGATAAGCTTGGCATTGCTCAGTCTGCGGCTATTACATGTGTTAAGCCGTCTGGTACTGTGTCTCAGCTTGTTGACTCTGCTAGTGGTATACATCCTAGGTTCTCTAAGCATTATATTCGTAGAGTACGTAGCGATAGGAAAGACCCGCTTGCAATCTTTATGGAAGGAAAAGGATTCCCAGTAGAGCAAGACGTAACCTCTGAGTCTACACAGGTCTTTAGTTTCCCCGTCAAAGCTCCTGAGAAGTGTACCACTGTCAGCGAAGTAGGCGCTATGGAGCAGCTAAAACTTTGGAAAGCTTACCAGAACCATTGGTGTGAACATAAACCAAGCATTACAGTTTATTACACAGACAGCGAGTTCCTGCAAATAGCACAGTGGATATGGGAAAACTTTGATCTCTGTAGCGGTATAAGTTTGTTGCCGTATTCCGACCATGTATATCAGCAAGCTCCGTATGAAGACATAACCGCAGAGAAGTATGAAGAGTTGCTTGCGGCTATGCCCGTTGATGTAGACTGGGAAGACTTAGGAAACTATGAGATGGAGGATAACACCACAGGGTCACAAGAGTTAGCGTGTGTCGGTGGAGCCTGTGAGATAGTGTAGATTGTTTCATATAGTTTACAATGTATACTGTAGTGTACAAACTAAGGGGCCTTAAGTGGCCCCTTTTTTATTCTTTTTCTTTATCCCTTGCCGAAGAAACAGCAGCACCTGTAAGCATACCACCCGCCCCTAGTTTAGCCACACGACCTGCTATCTTTAACTGATCATCTTTAGTTACTCTAATATCTGCGGTGTCTACAGCCCTACGTAAGTACTGTCTACCTGTCTCACTGGGTTTCTTTGCAACACCTGTAACTTTTTTAAGAGCATCAGCACCTTCCTTTTGTGCTAGTCTCGTTCCTTTATAGGTAGATGGGTCAGCCAATCCCGCACCTTTACCGTAGGTTCCTGAAGCGTAATTAACAGATACTAAAGGTTGTGCAGTTATAATGTTTTCACCACCTAAAGGATTGATACCCCCTATGTCATGCTTATCTGAGATACCAACATAAGCTCGTTGATTATAAGGGTCTACAGAAATAAAAGCATTAGCCCCGCCTAGCTCTTTCTGAGAAGAGTTAAAAGTTTGCTGCATGGTTAAAAAACTTTCATCAGGTACTTGTTTTATGTTAGCTACTAAGTCAGCACTAAGCAAGTTTCCCATGTCATCACGTACAGCAGCTACCCTCATCCCTGTTTTTTTATTTACAGGTAGTTTATTAAAAGCATTTAACGCTTTCTGTTCACTTTTGCCTATACTCCCGCCATTCTGTAGTTTATGACGCGCCCTTAGTAAAGTAGTAATAGCGCTTGTAGGGTTTTCAAAACTTTTCTTAAAGTGTTTCCTAAACATGTGTACATCTAGCGCACCGGAAACCTGTAAGAACTCTACTGTTTGCTGTGGTGTTAGCTGTGTTAACTTGGTTCCGTCCCTAGCGTTAAGGGTTGCGAGGTGGGCTTTCCTACTGTTCCCTTGTAAAGCCTTCATAGTATTAGGAGCTACTGAAGCTTGACCCGCAGCTTCTGCACTTCCAGTACGCGCAGGGTTTTTAATACTAACAGTACCTTTACTACCTACTTGAGCTTGAATGTGAGGAGCGTATCTCCTAGATACTTTGTCAGGTACAGGGTTAGGAGTATTAGCTCTTACAAACTTATTACCAACAGCGTCAGCTATTGCGTCTACATCAGCAGCGTTTATGCCTTGCTCAAGATAAGTCTTGTTAGACACAACACCTAAAGGGCTAGTATCCATGCCTAACTGACGCATCATTAATTCGGCAGTCTCCGCAGAACCTTCAGCACCTGAAGCTATTTCTTTTAATTTCTCCGCAGGCATTCCTACTTGTCTCTCAAAAGCTACGTCTTTCGGGGTAAGTTTACTTTTTAATGTTTTAGCAAAAGCAGTTGCTGATTCCCCTAGCATTGAAACGGGAGTCAAAGCAGGTGTATAATAAGGAAGCCCCGCGCCTGCTTCTCTACCACTGGCTAACGGAATTTTCTTGTCGGTTGCAATACCCATTGCCTTTTGAATTGCAGGTGCTTTATCTAAAGCATCTCCTATAATCCCACCTCTAACATTAGTTGGTGTGTTTAAAGCAGTAGAATTAATTACATTTTTAAAAGGTTTCAACATGCCCTTACCAAGACGAGCAATAGGGCCAACAAAGGGAATAGCACCTAACGCACCTAGTGCAGCCATGCCATAATTACCTGCTTGGTAATCTTCGTATCCTTCTTTAGCAGACTTTATCTCACCAACAACAGGAGTAAAGTCAGCGGCAACACCCAAGCCTTCCCTAATACCTGCGGCCCTTGACTCCGGTGTTGACTCAGCAGCCATACGCATTGCTTGATCTTGCTGTTGTAGACCTTGATCTCTAAAGTACTGATCATAAGCAATACTTTTTAAAAAAGCTTTGCTTCTTGCCTTTGTATCTACAGCCATGTCTAGTTCCCCATCCTTTTATCTCTACGCTTATCTTCTCTACGCTGATTAGTTTTTTCTGCCCCGCCCCCAAACCAGTTGTAAACAAGAGGCCCAACAGCAGGGACTGCCCGTAGAGTTCCTGCAATCTGAGGGTCATCTTTAGGTAGCTCTGTAACTAGTGTAAGGGCTGCGTCAATAATAGGAGTAGCGGGTGTTATTATTGAAATAGCTGCGGGTATAAGATCACCTTCCTTTATAAAATTATCATAAGTATATTCATTTACACCGAACACACCTATTAAAGCCCACATAGCTTTGTCCGGTACATCTTCTGGCTTTACTTCTCTGCCTAATAGCATATCTTTAGCAGTGCTTACGCCTGTTTGAGTTGCAGTAATGTAACCCCCTAGTAAACCTGCGTTCTTAACGGCTTGTATTTTATTACCTTTGTTCCACTCTTGTATTACTTCTTTACGTACAATGTCATACTGCTTTAACGTAAAAGATTTAAGCATGTAGAGTATGCGACCATCTGGATTATCTAAATAACCTTGAGGCATTTCGCTTAACGATATAGGCTGTACACCTGACAACTCAGTAAAGGCAAACAGCTTTACGTTCTCTGTAATCTCACCAGTTTTAAGGTCAGCAATCAAAGCATCTGTTTCATCACCATAAATCTTACCTATCTTTTTACGAAAAGCAGCTTCACCTTTAGGAGACTTAACCATTTGCTGTGCTTTTTTAAACGCTGCGTTAATAAAAGTTTCTTTGCCTAACCTATCAATCTTTTGAAAACCCGTACCTTTCATTAGCTTGCTAAGAAGTTTAGCTGTAGCGCGGGGATCACCTTGAGCTATGTCTTTAGCTATTAATTCCCCTAAACCTATGTCAGTAAGTTTAAGGTTTTTAGTTCCAAACATAGAACCAATAGTGTTTCTAAACCCTTTCATAGCGGAAGCAATACCAACATCAGCTAACTGAATAAGGGCTGACGCGGGGTTAGCAATCGTTCCCATGTATCCTAAGTCTCTATTGATAGACATGAAATTACTCATCTGTTGCTCACCTGCTACAAACCTAGAAGCTAACAGTTCCTTTAACATGTTTTCATCATCAACAGAAACTTCACCATCATCTATAGCTTTTTTAACCATAACTCCTATTGACTGATCTGCATCAAACCCGCCTGCCTTGTCAAATACAGTTGTTCGTCCAAAGAACTTACGTTTCTCTATGTCGTTAATAGAGGATCGTAAGTACATAGCTAACGCTTCTTCCGGTGCAGCGTAGTACTGCATCTGATCGTCAGTGAGGGACTCTATCTGTCGTTGCTTAACATTCGGTGGCTTCCAACCATCTGTTGTCTGACGATACCCTCTAAGTGTTAGGTTAACCACTTGTGATTTTTCAGCACTAGTAAGATTGTTCGAGCCTACGCCTTTTTTCCTAGCGTACTGGTTTAATGCTTCTGATATAATACCTTGTTTTTCTTTGCCCAGACTAAGAGAAAGAGCATCGTAGTCTTTAACTATACGAGGAAAGTAATTGTCAAGCTCTTCAAAACTGTGTCCTGCTTTACGTAAGTTTTCACCTACCACTTTAAGCATAGGCTGTACAACATCTATAAACTCAGTAGCTAACTCAGGGTTAACTGAACGCATAAGACTAACTGCTGTTTTAAAGTCACTGTTGCTTAAACTTTTACCAATACGAACCTTTAGTTTAGGGTCAAGAGCTTTCATGGCTACAAGGAAAGGCTCTGCTGTCTTAGAGACTGCCGCTGTTTTAACTGCTATGTTATATTCAAACTTAGTTACAGCACCCTTAACTGTATCAGAGATGTTACCTATTCTTGTGGACAGGATACCCAAGTACTTGTCTATCTTCTCGCTGTAAAGCCTAGAGGTTGCACTGTCTTTAGCAATCATTTCTACAACAGCTTTTTCTGCACTGCTTTCTCCAGAGTTTAAGTTTAACTTACGTCCTGTGGTTTTAACAGCAGCTTGTACAGCAAGCGGGTTTAAACCTGAAGCTTGGAGTACAACCTCTAAGTCATCTGTAGTACCCCCTACTTCAAAGTGATCATCAAGGGTTTTCTGAGCCTTGACTAATAACTTATTAGCACTTTTGTTTGCAAGGGATGAACCTATTTTATTTATAGCTAAACCAGTAGCAGGTGCTAAAACTGCACCAAAAGCACCTGAGATAGCAGCTTTCTTTAAGTCTATTTTCCCTGACCTAGAGACAGAATCTTCAGAGATACTAGTGCCTGCGCCTAGGAGTCCACCAATACCCGCCATAGCTTTATAGCCCTGACCCATAGGAGCTAGTGAGCTAACGTCAGCTACTTGAGCAGCTAAGTTACCGCCTTTTCGATAGCCAGATTCTGCATTAGGGTCAAAGAACTGACCGTACCCTTCCTGTAGCTTTCGTTCTTTAGCGTCAATAATCATTTCTCTACGCACAGCAGGCTCTGCCGCTGAGAAACCTTCTCCATAGATTTCATCAGCAGGTGTGTAACTAGCCATGTTAAGAGGTAAAGAAATAACATCTTTAAAGCTGTTCAAATGGAAGTCAAACTTAACCTCACCAAGAGGTACTCTAGCTTGAAGCCAATCAGCAGTGTTAGCTATTAATCCTTGGTCTTCGTCCCAACCATACTTAAACTGAACCCAGTTGTTATCATGGTCAGACCTACGAAGCTTGCCCTCTACAATCCTATCACCGGCCCTTGCCTGTAACTCCTGCAACCTATTGGAGCCTCTAATGTTTTCTTCAGTAAGAACCTTACCACTATCCACGCTGTCTTCTTTGTTAGAAAATACACGTATTAGTTTATTGTCCTCATGCCTATCTCCTGCCAAAGCCCCCATGCGTCTTAGTGTAACGGAAGAATTAATGTCTTCTAATGTTAAAGTTTTGCTCCTGTATTCCTCAACAGCAGGAGATACTTTTTGTTTGTCTTCTGCTCGTTCCTTATAAAAAGTTTCTACAGGAGTTAAAGGGTTAGGCTCTGGCATTAAACCTCTAAGATACTCTTCAACTTTAGGATCACCCGTTGCTGTGATAGCTTCTTCATAATCTTCAGGCAATAGTATACCTTGTGTAACAGCCTGTATTACTTTAGGTAGCATAGTCTCTTGAGCAATTGCCATTATACACCTACCTCCTCTTCTCCAGTACCTGCGTAGGCATCAGAGCCTTTAGTTTTTGACGGGCCTCCCATCTCTTCTAAAGTTGCTTCACCCTGTGGTGGCTCACCTCCTGAAGAAATTGTTAGTATTTGTTGTAAAGCTTCTGCCCTTGATATGCTAACACCTATGCTTGCTTGTTGTACCATTAGTCTTTCAGCAGCTACTTCATATTTAAACTTAGCGTCTGTGTCTATAGAATCAAACCAAGCCAAGCCTCCGTCAACCTGTAAAACCCCTGAAGATATTTTGGTTTTGTCAGAAATATCTTTCCACGCATAGTCGTATTCTATCCTGTCTTGTGGGCCTACTGTCCCATAAGAAGGTACCGCCTTGGGTCTTTCTGCTTTACGGAATAAAACATCTGCGGCTTTGGTTAAAGACCCATTATTGTCTAACCACTCAACCATATCTTTATTTCGTTGACTTACAGCCATTGCTCTTAACACAGCACGTTGCTTACTATCACTTTCTGCGTCTGTAGTTTTCTTTAAATGCGCTATCACAGCAGTGTTTGCTTGTGTAGCGTTTATAACACCGTCAGTATAGTTAGCCGCAAGCTCTGTTAAACCTAAAGATTCTAACTTTGCAGTAACAGCAGGGTTAACATCGCTCCTAGCATCATCGTATGCTTTAGTCAAAGCCGAACCCGCCACTGCTAATGTTATACCTCCATCAACAAGAGCCTGTGCAATCTTTGGTCTACCTGCGTCTATTAAAGACTTAACTGTACGTTCTTTTTGTAGTCTAAGTTGTTCTGACTTTGTAATATCAGATCGTATCTTTGCTGCCGATACTCTGTCACCTGTAGCAGTATAATACTTAATAAGCTTCTCAGCATCTGCGGGTATTGTAGGATCAAGACTTGCTACTTTAGCTTCTACGTCTAACATTTTTTCACTGTCAGACTTTTGACCCATCATCCCACGCATGCCTGACTGCATAGTTCTTACGTTCTGTGCGCCCATAGCCATGTACTGTTGATCAGGAGTCAGGTTAGAATCCATAGGGTTTATACGGTTCCCTGAAATCCCTGTTAACAGACCTGCTAAATCATTTTGTGCCATGTTAATTATCCTTGTCTGTTTTTATTTATGATAAAAGGTCTATAAGCTTATCTAGTTTGCTTGATGCTTGGGAATCTGTACCTGTAGCAGTACTTAACATGCCTGTTAGCATCTGCTGACGTAAACGGTTAGCCAAGTCTTCACCTTGCATCATAGATTCAGAACCTGTTTGACCAAGCTGTGCTTGTAGTTCTGCACCACGCTGTTGACCACGTTGAGCCAACTCACCAGATTGTAGACCGGAACCAAACATGCTAAGAGCTTGTTGTTGTGGGTTGTAACCCGCGTTCATCATGTTTTGCATGTTCTGTAGGTCTTGCCCTTGTAGCTGTCCTTGGAACATTGAAGCTTGATTACCAAGACCAAACATTCCTTGGCCTAGATTAAAGTTACCTTGCTGTAGCTGTTGTTGGAC
>ENA-ORXF01001726-ORXF01001726.1-marine-metagenome-genome-assembly--contig:-NODE-1726-length-13793-cov-9.170312_pt1 | contig 13793 bp, 9 predicted proteins | sample MGYA00237864_ERZ511476 | MGnify/ENA primary metagenome ERZ511476 (study PRJEB26306, sample SAMN06343908) | marine metagenome | isolation source: coastal waters | place: Atlantic Ocean: West Antarctic... | reverse complement strand
AAAGGAATTTTTAATCCTAGCATGTTTATGTTTCAAGACATCATGTTTATTTTTATGGCAGTAATGATTACAGACATTCTTTTATTAGATGTCTTTAATTCTTTAGGAATGCCAACCTCAACGACTGTTTCTATAGTATTTGAATTATTGGGAGCTGCGGTTTGTATTTCTCTTATAAAAATATCTGCAAATGACGCACAATCTTTTTCAGATCTTTGGAGCTATATAAATCACGAAACAGCAACTAAAATTATTTTTGGAATACTGCTCTCTGTAGTAGTCGCTTTTTCTATAGGTGCAATTGTTCAGTTTCTTTCTAGACTTATTTATTCATTTAATTTCGAACAAAGACCTACCTACATTAGCGCTTTATTTGGTGGTTTTGCAATTACAGCAATTACCTATTTCATTATTATAAAAGGAATGAAAGGAACCCCTTTTTATAAAGATGTAAAGTTTTTAATTGAAGGAAATACACTCTTAATTATTGCAGGAAGCTTTGTAGTTTGGGCAATTATTTCTCAAATTTTTATACAAGCATTTAAAATAAACATCTTAAAATTAATTATTGGTATCGGAACCTTTTCTTTAGCAATGGCTTTTTCTGGAAACGACTTGGTAAACTTTGTAGGTGTGCCAATTGCTGCCTGGAATTCTTATGAAGCATGGAGTGTTTCTGGTGTTTCGGCAGATGCGTTTTCTATGGGTGTTTTAGCTAAAAAAGTGCCCTCAAACGTTTGGTTATTGTTATTTGCTGGTGGCATTATGGTAGTCACTTTATGGACTTCTAGTAAAGCTAAAAATGTAATAAAAACAGGCATCGATTTATCTAGACAAGGAGAAGGTCATGAAAAATTTCAACCAAATCCATTATCTAGAGTTACTGTAAGAACTGCTATGTTTATAAACACAGGAATTAGATATGTAATTCCAAAACCTGCAATTGCTTTTATCGATTCTAAATTTACAAAGCCCACAATAGCATTACCAAAAGATAAAACATACGAGTTACCTGCTTTTGATTTAGTAAGAGCAGCTGTAAATTTAATTGTTGCTGGTATTTTAATCTCTATTGCAACCTCAATGAAATTACCATTATCTACTACCTATGTTACCTTTATGGTAGCAATGGGTACTTCTTTGGCAGATAGAGCTTGGGGAAGAGAAAGTGCTGTATATCGAGTAGCTGGTGTTTTAAATGTAATTGGTGGTTGGTTTTTAACTGCAATTACAGCATTTTTAGCCGCGGCTTTAGTTGCTTATTTAATTAGTTGGGATGTAGTGATGATTCCTATTTTATTAGCAGTTGTTGCTTTTTTAATTGGAAGAAATACGTTAATTCACAGAAGAAAAACCAAAGAAGAAAAAAAGCAAGTTTACATAGAAAGAGCTGAGTTAATTACAATAAACGGTGTAATTGAAGAAAGTGCAGATCATATTTCTAGTGTTGCAGAAAGAGTAAATAAACTATACACAAATGTTGTAAACGATTTAGCAAATCATGATTTAAATAAGTTGCGTAAAACAGACAAACATGTTGGTAAATTAAATGATGAAATTGACGCTCTAAAAGACGGCGTCTTCTACTTTATTAAATCTCTAGATGAAACTTCTGTACAAGCAAGTAGATTCTATATTATGGTTTTAGGGTACCTACAAGACGTAGCTCAATCTATTAGTTACATCTCTAGAGCGAGTTACAAACACGTTAACAACAATCACAAGAACCTAAAGAAAGGGCAGTTAAAAGACTTAAAGCACATAGATGAAGAGTTTTCTGATCTACTCTTAAAAGTTGCAGATGTTTTTGAAAAAAGAACTTTTGAGAGTTTAAGTGAGATTTTAGTTGAAAAGCAAGAGTTGTTTAAAAACGTTTCTTTGTCTATAGAAAAGCAAGTTGCAAGAATTAGAACAGACGAAACGAGTCCTAAAAACACCACACTTTATTTTAGCTTATTGCTAGAGACTAAAGACTTAATCTCTGCATTGACAAATCTTTTAAATACGTATGAAGAATTCTATTTAAGTACAAAACAGAATGATTAGAATTTAAGTTTTAAATATTTTTTAAAAACCATGAAAAATTTCATGGTTTTTTTTATTAAAACCAAAATCCTAAATTAAATAACCAGTAATTTTGTTTTGTGTCTGGAGACCAACTGTATTTAAATTCTAAAGGCCCCACCAAACTATTATAACTATAACCAATGGCATAACCAGATTTAATGTCTTCAAAAATTTCTGTATTTTTAAAAACATTCTCATTTAAGCGCGCATAATTGGCGATAAAACTCGCGTAATGTTTTTCTGCAAAATGGTGACTCAGCTTAAATTCTAATTTTAAAAAAGAAGTATCAGACAATTCTGCAAAATCATATCCATATAAAGAAAAAAAAGTATTTATATAATTTTGATTGTAGCCTCCTAAATAAAAATCGAAAACATCTGCATCTGAACTATCCAAAGTAAAACCGAGGTTACCTGTTGTTTGAAAAGAGACTTTATCACTAAGAGCAGTAGCAACTCCTAAAGTTCCTTTTGCTTGTGCAAACCTCTTAAAGTTGTCATTGTAGTCAGAAGAACTTAGGTACCATTTAAAATTTAAGTCAGCATAATAACCTTTGGTTACAAAATATTTTTTGTCATAAGTATCTAATTTTAAATACCCAAATGCATTGAGATAACTACTGTTATCTAAAGTCGTTTTATCGTTATCGTTTGTTATCGTTTGTGTACTTGCTTTAATATGTTTGTGCTCTACGCCCAATCCTACAGCAAACTTTCTATCGAAAGTCGTTTGCACAAAAAGCTGATTGGTAATATCTGTATATTTAAAGTCGATACTGCTAATGTTTGGAAATTGTGAAACCAAAGGATTAAATTTAGAATTGGATTTAAAATGGTTGTATCTAGATGTAAGTCCATAACTGATATAAAAACCATTATCAACAAAATAATTAAGATTATATCTTAGGTTATCACCCAAAACTACATCAAAAGACAATAAATCATTCTCAACTAATAAATATTTTTGGCTGTAGTTTGCTAGTACCCCAGATTTATATAAAAAATCATAATGAACTCCTAAACTCAATGCTGCATTATCATTAGACTTATTTAAAGTAAAGTTTAAATGATAAGTACTATCCTTTTTTTTAGTTAGATCATACTCTATTCTATCGTATTTTTTTGTTGCTGACAATAAATGAATTCTTTTAGTGATCTCTTTTCTTGAAAGACTATCCCCTTCTCTAATTTTTACTTTCCCTAAAACAAAAGCTCTTGAGAGGTCATTAGAACTAATTAATCCAATATCAGATATCAAATACTTTTTTTTATCAAAACCCAACTTTTTACGTTCTTTTTTATTTACTTGTTTTAAGGCAAGTTCTTTAAAAATAGGTGTAAATTTTTTTGCTTCATCAATCCCTTTTTGTAAAATCTTTTCTTTTTTATCAAAACTTACGACATTATATCCGGTAATTTCTGGATGAATATAAACATCTACTATTTTCTTTTCTTCATCGCTCTTACGATACATTTGATAACTAATAATCTGATTCATTATATCTAAAACAGAATTCAGTTTTTCTTTTTGAGACAATTCCCCTTCCACATCTACACCAATAATAATATCCATTCCTTTAGACTTCATAATAGTAGCAGGAAAATTATTCGCTATTCCTCCATCAACCAACAATTTATCTCCTAAAACAACGGGGTTTAATAAAGTAGGAAAAGAACTACTTGCTCTTAAAGCTAAAGGCAAAGAACCTTTTTCTAACAAAACTGCACTTCCACTTTCAACATCGGTAGCAATACAAAAAAAAGGAATAGGAAGTTTATTAAAATCTGAGATACCCTCTACCGAGGCCAACAATTCTAATAAAAAATTTAATATATTTTGTCCTTTAGAGACAGCTTTTGGCAAGCCTAAAGCCCCCTCTTTAACGGGCAATCTAATCACCGTTTTTTCTCCAATCTCTTTTTCGAAAAGTGTTGCTGAGTTTCGTGGCAACTGATCTCTTAACATGGAGATAAAATCTGTATTTAATATTATCTCCTCTATTTGTTCCCCAGAATATCCTATTGCATATAAGCCTCCTATAATGGCTCCCATACTTGTTCCACCGATATAATCTATCTGCAAACCCACCTTATCGATTTCTTTTAAAACGCCTATATGAGCAAATCCTTTTGCTCCCCCTCCACTTAAAACCAAACCAACTTTTGGTTGTTTTTGTTGACCATAACAAATTACTGAAATCAATAAAAAAAAGATTACTAAACGGTTTTTCATATTTTTTGAGGGTGAAAATATTGATGTATTTTAATAGCTCTAGCGTTTCCAATAACTTCCTTCAAATCTTCAAAGGAAGCTTCTTTTACGCGTTTTGTTGATTTAAATTTACGCAATAAAGTTGTAATTGTCTGCTGACCAATATCCGGAATTTGTTCTAACTCAGATTTTATAGCAGTCTTGCTGCGTTTATTTCTGTGAAACGTAATTCCAAATCTGTGCGCTTCATTCCTTAAATACTGCGTAATCTTTAAGGTTTCAGATTTTTTATCTAAATATAAAGGAATAGGATCTTCTGGATAATAAATTTCCTCTAACCTTTTTGCAATTCCTATGATGGCAATTTTACCACGCAAACCTAAATCTTCTAAAGCTTTTAACCCAGAAGATAACTGTCCTTTTCCACCATCTACAATAATTAACTGTGGCAACGTCTGCTTTTCTTCTAACAAACGCTTATAGCGCCTATAAACCACCTCTTCCATAGAACCAAAGTCATCTGGCCCTACAACTGTTTTTATATTGTAATGCCTGTATTCTTTTTTACTAGGTTTACCATCTCTAAAAACTACACAAGCAGCAACAGGATGTGTTCCTTGAATATTCGAATTATCAAAACACTCTATATGACGAGGTTCCACATGCAAACGCAAATCTTTTTTCATTTGCCCCATAATTCTTTTTACGTGTCTTTCTGGGTCTACAATTTGTGTCTGCTTAAATTGTTCTTGCCGGTAATATTTTGCATTTCTTTCGGACAATTCTACAATGCGCTTTTTGTCTCCTAATTTAGGAATAGTCACTTTTACAATTTCACCTAAATCAACGGCAAAAGGCACATAAATTTCTGGAGAAATAGAATTAAACCGCTGTCTTATTTCAACAATAAAAAGTGCTAGTAATTCTGTATCGGTTTCGTCTAATTTTTTCTTAATTTCTGTAGTATGAGATTGAATAATAGCACCGTTCGCAATCTTTAAAAAATTAGCGTAACCGTGTGTTTCGTCAGAAATAATAGAAAAAACATCTACATTATTTATAGACGGATTTATAATGGTACTTTTCGATTGGTAGTTGCCAAGTAAACTAAGTTTGTCTTTAATTTTCTGCGCTTCTTCAAACTCCATTTTTTCAGCAAAAACCACCATCATATCTTGAAACTTCTCTAAACTATCCTTAAAATTTCCTTTGATAATATTTCTAATCTCTACAATGGCATTATTATAATTCTGGGCTGTTTCTAAACCTTCACAAGGCCCTTTGCAGTTTTTTAAATGGTATTCTAAACACACTTTATATTTGCCCTCATTTACATTTTGAGGACTTAAATCATACGTGCAAGTTCTTAACGGATATAGTTCTTTTATTAAATCTAATAAAACCCGAACCGTTCTTATCGAGGTGTATGGCCCAAAATACTCCGACCCATCTTTTACAACCCTACGTGTCATAAAAATTCTGGGAAAACGCTCTTTTTTTATGCAAATCCAAGGGTATGTTTTATCGTCTTTTAATAAAATATTATACCGTGGTTTGTGTTTTTTTATAAGATTATTTTCTAATAATAAGGCATCTGTTTCTGTTTCTACAACAATGTGTTTTATACTTACAATTTTTGTGACTAAAACTTTAGTTTTACCGTTGTCATGAGTCTTTGAAAAATAAGAGGCAACTCTTTTCTTTAAGTTTTTAGCTTTACCAATATAAATAATTACCTCATTTTTATCAAAATACTGGTAAACACCGGGTTCATTTGGTAAAGTTTTTACCTGAAGTTCTAAGGATGTAGACATACTGCGAAATTACGTAAATTTATGTTTGATAAACTTAATTTTACCGAGTCTTTAAATTTTTGTGAGAAGTGGTTATTTACAACATCTAAACGCTTCAAATTATCATTTACAGAAAGCTCTTAAAGTTAACTCTGAGGTTTCTGTCTTTTTATAGCTGCTGTTTTAATTGCTGATAATTGATTCTTTTTTAGAGAACGTATTAGAATGAATCTCTAAAATAATTATTGCGTTTCCTTTGGAAACGCTTGTTTGCTAAAAATAAATAACAAAGCCACACCAACAGAAATAAAAGCATCTGCAGGATTAAATATGTATTGAAAAAAAGTAAAAAAATCGCCACCAACAAAAGGGATCCATTCTGGCAATGTTCCTTGCCATAGCGGAAAGTAAAACATATCTACAACTTTACCATAAAACAAATCTCCATAAGGTTTATCCGCAAATAAAGTGGCCACCTTATGGTTCGAAGAATCAAAGACAACTCCGTAAAAAACAGAATCTATAATATTGCCAATTGCGCCAGAAAAAATTAAAGAAATTGCTACAATTACAGCAGTATGTACGTTGCGTTTTATATTGCCAATTAACCAATACATAATTGCAGATACCGCAAACAATCTAAATACCGTTAAAAAGAGTTTTCCTGCTTTACCACCAAATTCAAAGCCCATTGCCATTCCGTTATTCTCTGTAAAATGAATTTGAAACCAGCTAAAAACAGTTATTCCGTCTCCTAAAGCATAATGCGTTTTTACATATATTTTTATAATTTGATCTACTAAAATTGCGATAATTATAGTAGCAATTGCCAGCTTCTTTTTAGACATTTTTTTTGAATTTGTGCTCACAAAAATAGCACTATTATTGCGAATAATTTAAATGTTACTTATTCTATCTAAAAGATCTTTCTTATACGATTTCCCTACAGGTAATTTAGTGTTATTTTGAAGAATTATTTGATTACCATCAATCATTTTTAAATGCTTAAAATTAATGACGAAAGATTTATGAATTCTGATAAAATCTTTAGATAGTTTTTCTAAAAAATCTGATAAAGTTTGTGGCGTTAAAATCATTTTATCAGTATAAATCTTTACATAATTACCATAAGCTTCTAAGTGATAAATTTCTTCTAGATTGATTTTGATGATTTTTTTATCACTTTTCACAAAAACAGTTTCTATAATCTCTTTTTCTTTTAAAATAGTTTCAGCTTCAGCTTCTTTGGTTTTATTAACTTTTTGAATGGCTTGCATAAAACGCTCTAAAGAAAAAGGTTTTACTAAATAATCAGTCACTGAAAGTTCAAACCCTTCAATTGCATATTCTGGATAGGCAGTTGTAATAATTACATTAGGTCTTTTTTGCATGGTTTTCAACAAGCTTAAACCTGATAGTTTTGGCATATTAATATCTAAAAACAAAACATCTACTTTTTTATCTTGTAAAACTTCTAACACTTCAAAAGCATTTTTACAAGAAGCAACTATATTTAAATACGGAATTGCATCTATATAACTTTCTACTATTTGACGCGCGATTGGCTCATCATCAGCAATAATACAGTTTAATATTTTCATTTTAACAATGTTAAATTAACACGATATAATTCATCTAATTCCTCAATTTTGAGTTCATAAGCTTCTGGATACAATAAAGCCAATCTTTTTTGAGCATTTTGTAAACCAATACCACTTTTACCTTTTTCTATCGTATGGTTTTGAAAATCATTTTTGTCGATAGTATTTTCACAAAAAAAATGAATTTCGTCCTCTTTTTCGATAATTTTAACAGATACTGAACTCTTTCCATTTGTTAAAACACCCAAATGTTTAAAAGCATTTTCAACAAATACAATCAATAACATAGGGGCTATTTTTTTTGAAGGCACATTACCTAAAACCTCGATTTTAATAGCTGTTTTATCTTCTAATCTTATTTTTTCTAAAGAAATATAATTCTGTAAATATTTAATTTCTTTTTCTAAAGACACAAAAACTTCTTTAGTTTCATACAAACTATATCTTAATAAATCTGAAAGTTTTAGCATTAGACTCGGTAATTTATCAGATTTCAATACTGATAAACCATATAAATTATTAAGTGTATTGAACAAAAAATGTGGATTTAATTGCGCTTTTAATAGTTTTAATTCCGCTACTTTTTCTTGCTGTCTTCTAAGAAAACTATCATTTGCTAATTTAAAAGCAGTTCCAAATAGCATTACTAATAATAAACCTCCAAAAGCATTTAAGAGCATTCTAAATTCAAAGGTTTTAAAAAAATCACTTAAAATAAAAACTGCTAAAAAAGTAAAAAAAATAATATTTAAAAGATAAAAAAAAATACCAAGCTTTATTTTATTTTTATAAAAAAGCGGTAATATTTTAAGATTACTAATATAAATTGGAGGTATAATAAAGGCAACAAAACAAATTGATATAAGTAGTCTATTTTCTGCTTGTATCAACATCATAAATATTACTATCAGAAAAGCCCAAATAAAGAAATTTTGTACAATTTTATTATCTATCCAATTATCTAATCTTGACATTTTATTTTATTTATGAATGGTTTCAAAAATACAATTTCATCTATAAAATATCATTTTATAATGATGAAAGATACTTTTTTCTATGCAAAGGGTTCCTTTTTAATGATGATCGTAATTCTGTAAACACGTCATTAAATTTCAGACACTCGTCATTCTTTTTTTTAAAAACTTTAAATCTAACGCACTTTTGTAGCATCAATTTTAAAACAAGAAAAATGAAAACGTTACAAAAGATTACACTTTTAGCATGTATCCTTATCCAAAGTATAGGGTTTAGCCAAACAAATGAAAAAGATTTAGATGTTTTTTCAAAGAAATATGATTCCTCACTAATAGAAGAAAATAAAGGGGTCGCAATTCTTATTAAAAAAGGGAATAACATTATTACAGCTAGTCTTGGTAACTTCAATCTTACACAAGATAATGTTTTTAATATTGGTAGTGCCACCAAAACATTTACGTCTATTCTTATACTGCAAGAATTAGAAAAGGGAAACTTAAAATTAACAGATAGTATTGGCCATTACTTAAAACCAATAAATAACGTAGATAATTCTTTAACTATTGCACAGTTACTAAAACATGAAAGTGGTTTAGACGAAGTTATTGGTAGAAATATTGAAGCTATTTTTTATGCAAAGAATGATTCACTATACAATGACAATCTTCTAAATCAAGTAGAAAAAAATGATCCCGAAATGATTGGAAAATATCATTACTGCAATACAAATTACCTTTTATTAGGTAGAATTATAGAAAAAGTAACTGATCGAAGCTATTTTGATTTAATTAGAGAACGAATTATTTCTCCCTTAAAGATGAAGAATACTTATCCTTATGTTCACAAGAACTTACCAAACTTAGCAACTCCTTATCATCAAGAAAAAGATGTGACTGCATATCTAGATTACAAGTATTATGCAAATATTGCGCATGCAGCAGGAAGTATTGCTTCTACGTTATCTGATATGGAAATTTTTTACAGATCACTTTTTGAAACTAATATTTTACTTAAAAAAGAAACTGTAAAACAGATGATGGAATCTGGCAATGAGTTTTATGGACTAGGAATTATGAAATCTAGTTATAAAGGCATAAAGTACTATAATCATGGAGGTAGTAATATAGGATATTCTTTTATGAATGCTTACAACCCAAAAACTAAAAACCTATTTCTACTATTTACTAATTCTCGTCGAATGCCATTAGGGAAGTCTATAAAAAATGATTTGTTTGGTTATTTAAATGATGAAGAAATTGAAAGTTTTAAAAGTGTAAATATTGAAAGTTTTAGAGAAGTAACAGGTACCTATTTGTTAAAAGAAGCAAACTTAACACTTGAAATAAAGGAAGAAAACGGAAAGTTGTTTTTAGTTTCGAAAGCACAAGGATTAAAAAGTGAATTATCTCAAAAAAGCGAAACTACACTTTACGATAAGATTGTTGGAGCAACTTTAACTAAAATAGAAGGTAATAACAAGAGTTTAACTTTTAGTCAAAATGGTTTTACTACTACTATTAGTAAGATTGCTTCAAAAAATAAAGATGTAAATCAAAAATAATATCGGTAAAAAAAATATAAAATTTAGTGTCATGAAAAAATTAATTTTAAATCGGGTTAGTACTTAGAGTGTATTGTGGGACTATTCATGTTATTTTTTGGACAACTTGTTGTGCACCTTGCGTAAAATAATTCCCTCTATTAAATGAAGTATATTAAGATATTGTTTTTGTAATGGTTTCCGATGAATCTATAAGTAAAATTAAAAAATTTACTGAATCGAAACCTAAAACATCTATTTATGCAAAATCTAATAATTTACTTCCAAATGGGGTTACAAGTGTGCCACAATCTTTTTTATTAGACAAAAAAGAGAAGAAAGTATATCATCCTCCAACAATTTTTGAAGAGACAAAAGATGAGGTTAGTTTTCAAATAAAAAATTGGATTAAAAATTAAAATCATGGAGTTAGACATACAAAACGTATCAAAAAAATACAATAGAAATACATATGGATTGAAAGATTTTTCAATCCATATTGAAAAAGGAATTTTAGGTTTATTAGGTGCAAATGGCGCTGGAAAGTCTACCTTATTAAAAATGATTGCAACTGTCAGTAAACCGACTTCTGGTATCATCACTTTAAATAAAAACAATATTTTAAAAGATGCCAATTACATGCGATCGCAGTTGGGCTTTTTACCTCAAGATTTTGGAGTTTACCCTAACTTAAATGCTCATGAGTTTTTAGAATATATGGCTGCAATGAAAGGAATTGGAGGCAAAAATTTAAATATCAAAATAACGCAATTGTTAGAGGGTTTAAACTTAACAGAAGCTGCAAAAAAACCAATTGGAACGTATTCTGGAGGAATGAAACAAAGAGTTGGAATTGCACAAGCTTTACTTAACAACCCGAAAATTATTTTGTTTGATGAACCAACTGTAGGTTTAGACCCGGAAGAACGTGTTCGTTTTAGAAATTTAATTTCAGATTTAGCAAATGATTGCATTGTAATTCTTTCTTCTCATATTGTTTCTGACATTGATACTATTGCAGATAAAGTTGCCATTCTAAAAAATGGATCATTAGTTTCTTATGGAAATCAAAAAGAAATTATTGAAAAGGTTACAAATAAAGTTTTTGAAACTCTTATTGAAAATACTCAATTAAATAATTTTAAGAAAGAACACATTATTGTAAGTACATCAAAAAAAGAAGGAAAATTAAAAGTAAGATATATTGCTAATCATCCTATTGAAAATTCAATAAAAAAAACTGCAACTTTAGAAGACGCATACTTATTTTTAAACAAAATCACTTAATATGAAAACGTTTTTTACCGTTGTAAAATTAGACTATTTACAACGCACAAGAAACTATGCTTTTTTGGTAACACTTTGTGCAAGTTTGGCTATTGCTTATACATTTGTTCCAGAACCAAATGCCAATTATTCTACCATAAGGATTGCAGATTATGTTGGGTTCTATAATTCAGCCTGGTTTGGCTATGCTACTGCAATTATGACAAATATTTTCTTGTCTTTAATTGGTTTTTACTTGATAAATAGTGCTATTAAAAATGATTTAGAAACCAAAGTAGGGCAAATGATTACTGCAACTCCTATATCTAATTTTAATTATTTATTTTGTAAAGTCATTAGTAATTTCCTATTACTATTAACCATTGTTTTTACAGTTTTTTTAATGAGTATTATACTCTTTTTTTTATATAATGATGGGGGGCCTTTTCAGCTTTTTCAGTTTGTAAAACCGTACTTAATTATTACAATTCCAACGATGTTCTTTATTGCTTGCTTAGCTATTATTTTTGAAGTTATATTTCAAAAATATTCGGTTTTACAAAATATAATTTTCTTTTTTCTATTTTCTTTTTTAGCGTTTAATTCATCAAAAAATGAAACTGATTTTCTTTTAGATACTTTTGGTAGTCAAATTGTAATGCATGAACTAGAAGAAAAAGTAAAAGAAATTACGAATACCGATAAAACCACAGGTATAAGTATTGGTTATATTTCAGGAAATACAACTAAAGCCAAAAAAATTAAATTTACAGGAGTCGATTTCCCCTTAACTTTTATATTAAGTAGAATTATTTGGATGGTTTTAGGAGTTATAATGATTGGTTTTGTTTCATTATTTTTCCACAGGTTTACAATTAAAAATAAACTAAAAACACGTGAAAACACAAAAACAATTAAAGAAAATAAATCAATAAATGAGTTGAATTTATCAGAATTAATTATATCAAAAATAAACTATTCTATTTTTCCTTTGATAAAAATTGAGCTTTTACTTTTAATCAGAAAAGGAAAAAAATGGTTGTGGCTCATCAATATTCTAGGTATGATTCTATTAGCAGTTTTACCTTTAGAAATTGCACATCAAATGATTTTACCAATTTTATGGTTTTTGCAAGTACATCGTATTTCTGATATTTCTACAAAAGAAGAAACCTTTAACATTCATTTATTTACAGGCTCTTCTTATAAACCTATTCAACGAATTTTTACATCAAAAATACTAGCATCATTCTTTTTTATGTTGATAATTTCATTGCCTTTAATTATAAAGTTAGCTCTTAATCTAAATTTCTTAAGTTCTTTATTTATAGTCTTTGGTTTCCTCTTTTTAATAGTAACATCAGTAGTTTTCGGGCTTTTATCCAAAGGAAAAAAAATATTTGAAATTGTGTTTTTCCTTATTACTTATGCAAATATTAATGGTGTTATTGATGTTGATTATTTTGGTGGTTTTAAAAAGGATTTAGCAAGTATTTATACTTTATTGGTTCTAATTCTAATTCTTTTAGGAACATCATTTTTTCTTAAAAAGAAAGCAGCCAATTAAAAATAATCTAAAGAAATGTTCCCCTTAATTATCTCAATAACTAATTTTAGAGTTCTATTGGTTTGATAGATATATTTATAAAACGTATTAGCAAGTTTAATTTTTCAAAGCTTTAAAGAAAAATCTAAATCGACTCTACTGGCATAAACATTGCCTGAAAATAAATTTAAGACAACATTTTATTTCATCTAATTTTACAATTCCTTTTTCTATAAAAACAGCTATATCTTCTTGATAACTTTTAGATTATATGTTGATTTCATCTCCAAAGATGATCACCTTTTTTTCTTTAGGAATTTTTACAATTACAGAAAATCTGTGCAACCTTTTAGTAATCTATTTCGTAAAAATAGTTTCTTCTGTTTGAATTTCAGCTATTTTAAATTCAAAATTTTTACACCTTTATTTTGCGAGAAAATTACAGTTGAAAATAATAGAAATAAGAGGATGCTATTATTTTTCATTGAACAAAAAAAAGCTTCTACAAGAGAAGCTTTTTGAAGTCGTGTACAATATAACAAGACTACTGTTTTCGTTTTGCTTCGATACTTAAAGTAGCATGCGGCACTAATTTTAACCGCTCTTTTTGAATTAGTTTACGCGTAACTCTGCAGATACCATATGTTTTGTTTTCGATACGCACTAGGGCACTTTTAAGATCTCTAATAAACTTTTCTTGCCGTATAGCTAATTGTACATTTGCTTCTTTACTCATTACTTCAGAACCTTCATCAAAAGATTTAAATGATGGCGATGTATCTTCAGTACCATT
>ENA-ORXF01001725-ORXF01001725.1-marine-metagenome-genome-assembly--contig:-NODE-1725-length-13799-cov-9.022081_pt1 | contig 13799 bp, 15 predicted proteins | sample MGYA00237864_ERZ511476 | MGnify/ENA primary metagenome ERZ511476 (study PRJEB26306, sample SAMN06343908) | marine metagenome | isolation source: coastal waters | place: Atlantic Ocean: West Antarctic... | reverse complement strand
CACTGGCTAGGCGGGCCTGCATAACTGGTAACCGATACCAACAGCAAAAGCACTAACAGCAGACGCATAGCAAGGTAATTAGGGTAGATGCAGATCATAAAGGTGTGAGATATCTCTTGTGCAGCATGAGTTCAAAGCCAACTTAACAGCTCAGCTGTTGCGCGCCAAGGGTATTTAGCCAATCACATCGTTAATTCACTAAATCTTCATGGTTAAGTTAGTTTAGGTGGCAGGTACAACAGGTATTAATAGATATTACAAAGAAAGAATAGTATCCAGCAGGCATTCGGTGAGTGGGTGTACAAATTGCTAAAAAGCAGCGAATCTTAGGGCTATAACAACATTCCTATTTGATTAGGCATTCACTTTCCTAATTAGAGTTTTACAGTGCCTTAGTCCAGTTTCTTCAACTATTTGACTACAGAATCGATCGAATCTGGGCCTTAATAGTATCAGTTCGAGTCGTGGTAACAGTTCATGGCCTCCTATGTTTATGTTTAAGGCGCTATTGGTGCAGAGCTGGTATGACCTGAGCGATCCAAGATTAGAAAAACTTCTCGTTAGAGAACTATTATTCCATCGTTTCGTGGGTTTGAGTCTCGCCGATAGTGTGCCCGATCATAGTACCATTTGGCGTTTTCGCCAATTACTGGAAACGGAGAATTTGATGGATTCTTTGTTAGCGGAAATCAACCGTCAACTAAGCATTTAAGGGCTTTACATTCTCGCTGGAGAAATCAGCATTATTAATGCCAGTGTCATTCAAGCCCAACGCAACCGCCCAAACAAAGTGCGCAGTTTATATTGACCATAGCAATCACAGCTAGTCAAATAATTGGACATCAATTCCAGCTTCTTCAAGCATGATGCTAGATACAACAAAACCACGTTCGAAACTAGGGTCTTTTTCTGGAGCACGAAACGTTTTTAATCGTCTGATACCAGACTGAATAATACCTCTCGCACAGTCGGAACACGGGAACACACTGGAATAAAGTGTCATTCCCTCAGTAGCGACACCAGACCGAGCTGCATTATACAATGCATTACGCTCGGCATGCTCAGACCAATGAAACTTCTCTCTATTCACTCGACTAAATCGTTCTTCCTTTGATATAACTCCTCGAGGGTAACCATTATACCCAGTAGATAAAATTTGGTTTCCGCTTCCAACAATTACGGCCCCAACGACCCGGTGAGGGTCCTCACTCCAGGAAGAGATTAGATTACACAAATCAAAAAACCGCTTATCCCATCGATCCATCTCATATTTTTTTAGATTCATAATGCAACCTTTGCTGAGGTTTTATCCAGCGTAAGTATAGGCTGTTTTCACAGTTGTGTAGAATTCAACCGCATACTGCCCTTGTTCTCTAGGACCATACGACGAGCCTTTCCTTCCCCCAAATGGGACATGATAATCAACCCCTGCAGTGGGTAAATTCACCATAACCATTCCAGCTTCAGCCTCACGTTTAAATTTTGTTGCATATTTGAGACTTTGTGTACAAATACCTGCCGCTAAACCAAAACTTGTATCATTAGCAACTCGAAGTGCTTCTTCATAGTCTTCTACTTTAATTACAGATGCACACGGTCCAAAAATTTCTTCTCGATTTATACGCATATCATTTGTCGTGCCAAGAAAAAGGGCAGGTTTTTGATAAAAACCAGGCTTGTCCAGTTCAAGACGCTCACCGCCGATGACTTCAGCAGCTTCTTGCTTTGCGATTTCAATATAGTTCAGATTCGATTGTAGCTGACGTTCATCAATAACTGGTCCAATTGATGTATTCACGTCAAGAGGATCACCCACAACAAGCTTTGCCATCCCTTCTTTCATCAACGAAACAAACTGGTCGTGAATTCCTTTTTCTACTATGAATCGAGAAGGGGCTGTACAACGTTGTCCAGTTGAGAAAAAAGCACCGGTGATACATGCTGAAACAGCAACTTCTAAATTAGCATCATCCAAAATAATCATTGGATTTTTACCGCCCATTTCAAGCTGAAACTTTTTATTTGTTTCAAAACACTTCGCGGCAACATGTTTACCTGTGGAAATAGAGCCAGTAAACGTTACAGCATCGATGTCAGGATGATTTAAAATGGCTTCACCAACGATAGAGCCAGAGCCCATAATCAAATTAAAAACGCCGTCTGGCACCCCGCACTCCATAAGTATTTCTGCAATCATATGAGCACACCCTGGGGTTAACGCAGCAGGCTTCATAACAACACAATTACCAAAAGCTAGTGCAGGCGCAATTTTCCAAGCGGGAATGGCGATTGGAAAATTCCAAGGGGTTATAATCCCCACGACTCCAAGGGGTTCACGGGTCACGTCAATTCCTACTCCCGGACGTACTGATGCAATAGTGTCACCTTTAACACGGAGGGCTTCACCAGCGAAAAATTTAAATACCTGAGAGGCGCGCATCGTTTCGCCTATTCCTTCAGCTAGTGTTTTTCCCTCTTCGCGAGCTAGCAATTCGCCCAACTGTGCCTTGCGTGCGGCAATAGTATTACCAACAGCATCAAGCAAGTCGTGACGAACCTGCGGACTGGCATTGGCCCACCCATGAAAGGCCTCCTTTGCAGCTTCGGCTGCTGCATTCACCTCATCTCCTGAGCCAGATGAATAAACACCAACGATATCTGTTGTATTTGCGGGATTTATATTATCAGTAGCTTTAGCACTCTTTTGCCACTTTCCATTAATAAGATTACATTTAATATTAGATGTCATATTTGTTTCCTGTGACTTATAGACTTTTTATCAAAGTCGATTTTTTCAGATGTAACTAAGTTTTTGCGCAACTTCTGTTAACTGTATTTTTTCCAACTCTGTGAGAGGCATTAAAGGTGGAATAACAACATTCCAATCGATGTTATTTTCTCGAAGACCAATCAGGTGTTTTACAGCCTGTACCAAGGGAACGGATGAAATTGCCGCTCTGAGTTCCTTTAGTTCGACTAATTGGCTGTCAAGATTACGACCTTCGTAACCATGCCACAGTTTGCCAGCCCAAGGACCTGTTACATTCACAGAACCTGATATGCACCCAGCGAAACCATTGATACGAGCATCGCTAATACATACCTCATTGCTAGGGAAAACTTTAAAGTTTGGTAAAGCTTCAACAATTTCCTTGCAATAATTCACGTCGCCAGAGGAATCCTTAAGACCACAAATACGATATGGCATCTCTTTGACCATACGTTTAATTAACTGAACAGAAAACTTGATGCCTGATAGTGCAGGAAAATTATAGAGATATAGAACAATTTCTGATGTTCCCAATGCATTGTCAATCGCCTTAAAATAAGAGAAAATTCCGTCATCAGAAACTGGTGTGTAATAAAAGGGAGGCAACACAAGAGCTACCGCATAGCCCAATTTATCAGCATAACGCGTTAACTCAACTGTCATTTCCAAATCAGAAGTACCCGTGCCAACCATCATTTTTGAAGGGTCTATATCTCGCGCTGCTGCCTTCATAATCGATTTTCGGGTCGCTGGGCCCTGTGAGTTAGCCTCACCCGTTGTTCCTAAAATATTTAAACCGTCACACCCATTATCAAGTGCCCACTTACAGTGGTGAATGAATTCAGTTATTTTTGGTTGGTTATTATGATCGAAAATTGTTGGCACAGCAGCAACCACGCCACTGATTTCACTATCTCTTCTTGGCACAGACACCTCCTAAAATTGAATCATTCATCCGTTTTTTCCCTATTTCTTAGTGGCATTACAGCGATATCTGGATGATCTAGATCTGTTGTAAATTCTGATGACCATCCGTCCGGACGCCCCCAGCCAGTCACCTTATCTTCAAAAAACTCCTTATTAATAAGGACATAGCGCTGCTCTTCAGGAGTAACTTCAGTGATCACACGTATAGCATCGACTGGACATATCGATTCGCAAAGCCCACATTTCACGCACTCTTCTGGGTGGATGTAAAACATCCGACCACCCTCATAAATGCAGTTAACAGGGCAAACTTGTGTACACACTCCATCTTTAATATCTACGCATTCTTCAATTATTACGTACGACATATGTGAATGCCTGTACCAAAAGTTATTTTCCTGACCATACGGGAGGCCTCTTTTCAATAAAAGCTTGCACCCCTTCGTCTGAATCCTTAGATATCAGAGCTGCAACCAAGGATTCAGACCGGTAGAACTGTGCCTCTTTGGGTTTCATATGAGCTGTATTGCGGATGGTGTCTTTTAAGGCACGAACCGAGAGAGGGGCACATCGTTTAATATCATCAACCCAACTCTGGACAGTTGCATCCAAATTTTCACGTGCAACAACATTATTTACCAAACCATACTGATAGGCTTCAGAGGCAGATATACGGCGACCAGACAATATAATACCGGAAGCAATTTTTTCTGGGATTTGACGTTGCAAGAGCACCATTCCGCCAGCAAGTGCTAGACGACCCACTCTCGATTCAGGTAACCCAAAAGAAGAGTCCTGTGTTGCGACAACAATATCGCACCCGAGAATCATTTCGAAACCTCCACCTAGTGCGAGCCCATTTACTCGTGCAATTACAGGCACGTTGAGAGTATCTCGTAAAGCAATACCTCCGAAGCCGTTTGCACTTAAATGAGCCCAGTATTCAAGTCCAGTATAATTACCTGGAGATTTCATATCAGCCCCGGCACTGAAAGCCTTTTCCCCACTGCCGGTAAGGACGACGCAGTATATGTTCTTGTTGCCCTCAATCTCACACCAGATTTTTTCAAGAGCCTCTTCGGTCTGTTGGTCAACCGCATTCATGCGCTCTGGACGATCGATAGTGACATAGGCAACATTGTCTTTTATGGCAAATTTTACAGTCATGGTCGTTCCTATTGTGTGTCGTTTAGAGATAGGCCTAGCTCGGCTAAAATCTCATCCGTATGTTGACCCAAACCAGGTGGTGTATGTCTAATTGTAAAGGGGCTGTCTGACATGGTTATAGGTGATGAGATTACTTGAATGCTTCCATGTATAGGATGATTCATTGTTGCGATCATTTGATTAACTGTTGTTTGTTCATCCTTTAGCGCTTCTTCCAAAGACTTTACTGGGGCACACAAAAGATCTTGTTTCTCCATGTTATTTATGGCCTCAGTCGTTGACATTTCGCTAAAATGGCTACGGAATTCCTCTTGTAAAAATTCTTTGGCTTCAACTTGATCTTCAAGCATTGGATATTTGATAGATAAGTCTTCTGCGTGTTTAATTGCTATGCAAATATCTTGTAATGGATTTTCTTTGAAGGCCCCAACAACCACAACAGCCCCGTCAGTCGTGTCAAAAACGCCACACAAAGGTAATGCAGCCCAGTTCAAGGTGGCTTTCGTTGCCATGAGATTAGCAGCTTCTTGCATTTGCATCGCGATCATGGAGTTATACAATGAAACTTCAACTTTCTGTCCAACCCCTGATTTATAACGGGCAATAATTGCGGCCAAAACACCCTGGACCAAATGCATTCCAGCCGCATAATCACAAAGGGCTGTTGGATAAATGGAACGAGGGACAGAGTCATTTGCACGCTGTTCCATAACGCCACTCATTGCCTGAGCAAGAACATCTTGACCCCCTTTATGGGAGTATGGACCTTTAGAACCAAACCCAGTTCCAGCAGCGAAAATGATACCTGGGTTTATTTCCTTAAGTTTTTCGTAGCCAAACCCCATTCGCGTCATTACACCAGGCCTAAAGTTGTTCACGACTACATCAGCGGTCTTAATAAGCTCGTAGATAACATTTTTGGCAGCGTCTGTTTTAGTGTTCAAAGTAATTGAACGCTTGTTGCGATTTAAACTACAAAACACTGGGTTATTTTGTGACACTTCACCCCGCCCCCCAAATACATTCCTAGACAGGTCGCCAGATTTTGGGCGTTCAATTTTTATAACATCAGCTCCAAAATCAGCCAGCATTTGTGTGGCACAAGGACCCAACATAACCTGGGAAAAATCAATGATTTTAACGCCATCCAAAGGAAGCTTACTATCTGACATATTTCACCTTTTTTATACTTAATGTTTATATCTGACGTTTATATTTAGGTAACCCTTTGCCCTGCGTTTGCAGAGGGTTTGTCGCCTGGATCAGCATTCTGTGCCCGCATTTGTTTTTGAATGGCCTTAGGATCAACATCCCGGAACGCTAGGTTGCCGTTCAAGGCTAGGGAAGCAGCGACACCCGATGCTTCCCCTTGTACCATGCATGGGGGAATTTCTCGGGACATTTTTTGTGCTTCAGATTCAGCAGAGTAATGGCGTCCCGCGACAATTAAATTGTCAATACCTTTTGGTAACAGCGCCCTGTATGGAGTGTAATAATCACGACCTCGGCAAACAGTGTCCTCAAAGTAACGGCGGCTAGTGACATCATCTTTTGTAACCACATATTCGCCAATCAACTGGCGAGTTTGCCGAACGCCGACCTGCTCAGCTGCTCCCAGCATATGACATTTCTCAAAGCCTGGCATGTTGGCTTTTACGAATTCATATAAGGCCCACATACGCCGGCGTCCTTCGTATTCAGCGTTAGTGTTATCCTCTACTGAGATTCCGTCATAACCTGGCATGTGTGGGCAATTACACCAAACAACGCCTGGAAGAGGAGTCTTCAGCCACCACATGTCCCATGCACCGCCAATAATACGTCGTGCCTGACGATCGATCTTTCTGTACTCTTCTGGGCATTCGTACTGAAACTTGTCTACAGCTACCGTATCAACATTACTTAATCGAAATACTGTGGTGACAATATATTGCCCCTTTGAATATTCAGCACCTGCTGCGATTGCCATATCTAGGTCACCAGATGCGTCAATAAAGGCGTCGGCCAAAATGGCCTGCCGACCTGTTTTAGTTTGAACAATAATGCCTTTAACTTTTCCATCTTCAACAATCGCATCAGAAAACCAGCTATGCAATCTCAGGTTAACCCCAGCTTCTTTGACAAGTTTCAATGATGCACGCTTCCAGGCATCAGGATCGAATGCGACAGCATATACAATAGGCATCGGATCTTGTGTGGAACGGAAGTCATGACAGCCCCAACGAGACCATTTACGCCACATTTCATGGCTTTGCAAACGATCTTCTGGTGGTGGATATACAGCACCGTTCTCACTTTTCATGGTTTCAACATATTCATCAATAATCCCAGTGGTTGTGATTTCACCTTCGTTGCACATATCATCCAAAACCAGCACCATTCCACCTGATGCCATACCACCGAGATGGTGATAGCGCTCAATTAACGTCACAGAACAGCCATTACGCGCTGCAGAAATAGCTGCTGTAACACCTGCTGGACCACCGCCAACAACCACAACATCAGATTTAGCGACCACGGGTACATTTTGTTTAGCAAGTGTTATTGGTGCGTGTTCAAAATCTAGCATAATATTTTCCTGTAAGTCTGAAACCTATTCAGACCAAATAAGTAATTTTTAGCGAAAATTAGGATATATGTTCAGGCTTCCATCTAACAATCAGACGTTCAGCAATGGTTACCGATACAAACAAAATGACCGCAAGGCCGGAAGAAACAATTACAGTCGCGTATAACAAAGGAGATCGAAAATTGTAAGTTGCTTCAATAATCAAAGAGCCCAAGCCCACATCAGCCCCAATCCATTCGCCAACAATTGCGCCAACAACGCATGTTGTCGATGCAATTTTTAGCGCCGAAAACAGGAATGGTAGCGATGATTGAATACGGATTTTCCAAAAAAACTCTGACTTAGTTGCCGACAGTATCCGACCCAGCTCAATCATTTCAGGGCTTACAGACTCTAACCCTCGTACCATATTAACAAGCGTCGGGAAGAAACAGATTAGTGCTGCAATAATCACTTTGGCGCTTATACCGTTCCCAAAAATCAGTACCAGAATGGGGGCAATCGCTAAAATGGGAATGGTGTTTACAAAAACAGCAATTGGGAAAAAGGCTTTTTCGAACATTTTGTTATGAACAAATGCAATTGCTAAAACAACTGCAAATAAATTCCCTACAACAAACCCTGCCACACTCTCAAAAAATGTTGGTAAGAAATTATGAAATAGTAGCGTTCTCTCTTCGACCAATGTCTCTAGGACTGCGCTGGGTGTCGGTGCTATATATTCAGGCACTCCAAAAATTAGAATTACAGATTCCCATATTACAAAAATCATAACTACTGTTAATATTGGGAGCCAACTATTAGCAAAAATTATTGCAATTACTAAATTATTTTTGGTAACTTTAGATGATGTGTCGTTTTTGTCAATATTCACTAACATGTCTCCAAAAGGTTACGTAAATAACGAGATATTTTGTTGAATTCAGGTGTTTCACGCATGGGTAATTCGCGAGGGTAAGGTAGGCCCACATCTACAAGCTCACGAACACGTCCCGGATCAGATTCCAACATCAATACTTTTTGACCTAAAAAAATTGCCTCTGGAATTGAATGAGTTACAAACATAATTGTTATCCCAGTTTCTTTCCAGATTCTTAGAATTTGCTCATTTAAATGATCACGTGTAATTTCATCTAATGCGCCAAAAGGTTCGTCCATGAGCAGTAGGCGGGGCTTGCAAATCAAAGCCCTAGCTATGGCAACACGCTGACGCATACCTCCGGATAATTCATGAGGCAAAGCGTTTTCACGGCCTTTTAATCCTACAAGGTCTAATAAATCTTCTGGAGAGAGATTGCTTACAGCCTTTGGTCTTTTATGAGCGTGTTTCACACCAATTTCCAACGGCAACCGAACATTATCAATGGCTGAGCGCCAGGGTAGTAAAGTGGCGTCCTGAAAAACAAAGGAGAACTCTCGTTTCAGGCGAGCGGTTTCGACCTCATTGCCAAATATGGTAATTTCTCCATCGTCGATTGGAACAAGGTCAGAAACGAGGCGCAGTAAGGTTGATTTCCCACAACCGGAAGGACCTAAAATTGTGATAAATGCGCCCTCATCCACGGTTAGGCTAATATCTTCCAATGCCAATTGGCCACCAAAGCGCACACAAGCACCCTTCATGACAACAGCAGGGGGCTCTGCGCCCCCGGCATTGTCAGTAATACGACTACTAATTGGACCTTTTGACATGTTTAAACTCACCCTATCTTAGGACGATCGTTAACTGTTGCATCAAGGATCGAAGTCGTCATCACATCATCCAACTTTGGAGCACCCTTTTTAAACTGACCTAGATCAGAATACGTTTTAATCTGGGATTCCCAGTTCTCCCTTCGCATAGTGCCCCATCCACCAGCTTTTGTTTCGCTATTGAAAACATAGCTCAAGATAAGTGGCACAGCTTCTCGTTCAGCTTCTATATTTAAATTTGGATAACGCTCAACGAGCAGTTCCGCAGCTTCCATTGGATTAGCATGCACCCAACCCCAGCCTTTGGCAGTGGCACGAACAAAGCCTTCAAATTTATCTGGATGATTTTTGAGATTGTCATCAGATGCGTAATAAGGGTTTGCATAAAGCTGGATACCCGCGTCCCAAAGGCGCATGTCGTTACGCTGGTCGCCAAGAATTTTCAAGGCATTAATATTTGATTGCCAGCCTGATACAGCATCAACTTGTCCAGTCATCAACGGGGCCATGTCGCCACCCATAACAACAATATCAACATCAGATTCTTTAATTTGATGCTTCGCTAACAAAGCGCGGAGCAATATTTTTGCCGTGCCTTGTGTGCCAATTGTTTTGCCTATCATATCTTCGGGCGTGTTAATGGGATTCGTCTTAAGCGAGAAGTAAGTGAAGGGGTGTTGCTGGTAACCACTCGCAAAGCATTTAATTGGGATGCCAGCCGCACGCGCCATCATCAAAGACGGACTTGAGGAAACTTGCCCAATATTAGCACTTCCAGATGCGACAGAAGCCACTCCATCAACACTTGGCCCACCCGGACTGATTTTTAAAGTTAGACCCTCAGCCTTGTAGTATCCAAGAGCATCAGCTGCAACTTCACCAAGCTGTCCATTAGATGCCAACCAGCCTAATTGCATGTTTATTTCAAATCCACTTGCGTGCGCAGATTTTGTGATACCAATCATTGTGCCGCCAACAGCTAAGCCTGCTGCTCCTGCACTTTTTAGAAAACTCCTTCTTCCTGAATTACCAAACAAAGTATTACTCATATTATTTCCCTCTATTTATTATTATGCTGCTAAGAAATTATGATATTAAACGTAATTGCAATATTACGTCGAAGCTTTACTATACAGAGATTAAGTGCTTACAATAAGAAGCAAATTGCGCCAATAGTGATGACTTAAAGGCATCATGGTGAAGTTTATAATGGACTCAAACATATGCACCATCAACTCCTTCGATACCTTGACGAAGTAGCTAATCAGGGGTCAATCCGAAAAGCTGCAAACGTTCTTAACGTTTCATCTTCTGCTGTTAATCGACAGATATTAAAGCTTGAGGAAGATTTCGGCATTCAATTATTCAATCGAATTCCTGAAGGGATTGAATTAACAGAGGCTGGACGACTTGTTGTGGAGCATTGCCGAAACACAATATATGATTTTAAGAATATGCGGGCGGCAATAGAAGATATTCGTGACTTGCGATCTGGACATATTGTTATCTCAACGCTAGACTCCCTGACCTTTGATTTTTTACCCAAAGTATTAGCAACGTTTTCCAAGGAATACCCAAGTATTTCTTATAGTGTAAAAACCGCAGGTTTGGATGATTCTCTGCGACGAGTTGCGAAAAACAAAGCGGACATAGGAATTGGTTTTTCTCGCTGGACTCATCCTGATGTTAGGGTGATGGCAGAAAAAGCTTCACCATTTGGCATCATTGTCCCGACAAATCACCCATTGGCAAGTAAGTCTTATGTCAACCTGAATGATTGTGCAGATTTCCCGCTTGTTAGAACAACAGATGCTAGAGGCCGAACGTCAGTCATCGATCAGGAGCCTTCAGTAGATTTATCTTCACTCTCAACAATATTTTATACAAATTCACTTTTAATGGCTAAGCGGGCAATCACTGAAGGTCTTGGAATTGGTCTTTATACTAAAATTGGTTTTATGCACGATATAAGAGAAAAGAAACTTGTCTTTGTGCCTTTAGCTGAATCAGTGTTGAAGGATTATAAAATAAGTGTCTTTATATCCTCTCACAAAAGCCCTGACACTCCTACACGACTTTTTATGAACTTAATTGAAAAAAATCTTCGCAGTGTTGACTTCACGTAATCTCTCTCTGGCAAGATTGGTTTTCTCCCTCACACTAAGACTCCAATCAGTCGAAGCAAAAGGAATTGGCAAAGCAGTAACTGAGTCGAAAACGGCTACCAAGCCTTAAGCTACTTTTACTAACTATAAATAACTCATTATGATCCAAGACAAAATAGAAGCATTACTGTTCGTGAAGCGGCCAGATTACAGACTTTTCCAGATGACTATTATTTTGAAGGTGGCCAGAGCGCAAAGTACTTTAAATTAGGTAATGCTGGAGCACCATTTTGGCAAAATAGGTCGCCTTGCACCTGTTAAAAATAATGAAGAAGTTAGACCTAGTTATTTAATGAAGGATAATAGTGGACTAATACTGGATTTTATTATGCCCAATGGCTTTTAGAACGAAGTAGGCAGAGCATTTCACCAATAGGGTGAAAATGATTAGTGGTTTTTGAAAATGATTACTGCGATCATCCACTAGGTGTAAAGTTTTTAAAGCTTACTTAATCTAAGGCACAAGCACCGATTTGATCCAGATTGCGGGGTGCTATATGAACTACTGCTAAACTGGCCCTTGATTGAACCCGATTTAGCATGTCTTTTGCATGGTATTGTCGGGTTTTTTATTGCCCGTAAAATTGACATAACATGCCCTGTAGATTGTTATCACCATAAATGATCAGACACTAATACGCTAGCTATTAAGCTAGCGAATTACTGTCTGAGGAATTCTCCCTAATCAGTCGATATGACGGGTTTTGATTTGCACTTCAACACGACGACTCATAGCTAGATTTTCCCCATCTGTTTCCAATACGGGGGCGGTATCGCCTTTGGCGAACCTAGAGGTGACCTTCAGCTTCAACTCATCCAAAAAGTTGGCCACACTGGTCATACGCTTTTCAGACAAAGCCATGTTGTAGTTATACTTTCCTCGTGAATCTGCATAGCCCACCAACTTTACAGACATCACCTTTTCCGCTTTCTGAGCTGCCATAGCTAGTTGCGTGAGGCTGCCAGAGGCATCTGCTGTGATCACTGCACTGTCGGTATCAAATAAAATGGTGGCCTTATAGTTATTGAAGCTGTAAACAATTTTGTCTGGGATAACAGGCGTAACAACTGCAGCTGTTTCTAGTTTAGGTTCTGGTTTAGGTTCTTCTGCAACAACCCCAATAACCACTGGTTTCACAACTGGCTCGAGAACTACTATTTCTTCTGGCTCAACAACCGCTGGTGTGGGTTCAGGTGTCGGTGTTTTTGGAAGTAGACTGGTATTTTCTTCTGCAAGAATCAAACGTTTAGGCTCTGACTTTAGTTCTAAATGTCGCTCTGGCTCTATTTCGGTATTAAATACCTTAATCACTACGTTTTGGACCACAGCCAACAACGATGAGAATGCTTTAGGGGCAACCTTAGTCACCACAAGGTTCTTGTCTATATAATGGATGGTCCGAACCAGGTTGCCACTGCCATCAACGACGGCTGAGCCATTGGTTGTGGTCCATACTTGGCTGTTAGCCATCGCAATAGAAGCCCATGTGGGCATGGTGAACATTGCTACAGTCATCCCAACAACTAACTTAGATGTGGTTTTCATTTTAAATTCCTTAATGGCTTTATGTATCCCAAGTATTTGGAAATGTTTTTTAACTTGATTATATTTAACCTGACAAGCGTGAATCTTCTCTGAATAGACCCTGAATACTTAATGATTAATGATGAAGATATATTGAATTTTTAATGGTTAATCGCCGCTCAAAGGCACTATAAACTGCAATAAACTCCTCCCCTTGCTGTTCCCCTTTAGCCTTTAAATACTGAAGGTATAACTGCCACCCAGCGACTTGGCGCTCATTCCTGGCATCCACCATTCTGACTTGGTATTCCCAATTACGAATTAACTGCTCATAGTGAAATAGGGTCATCGCACTAGTTGACTCAGTGAATCGATTGCCCAAATAGCAGCACCAAGTGCTAACAGAATTTGCGTACAGATTTGTTTTATATGTCTGTGATTCATAGAGATGTGATGCATGAGAGTTCCTTGCGTTGAGTTTATAAATGGTTACAAAGCAGTGGCGTAACATTTGTTCCGCCATAACGGCTACCCCTGCCCCGTGTTGCCAGGTATGAGAACTATTAAACAACTTAATAATGAGGAACTATGGAAGTCATCCTGAAGATGTAAGGAATAACTCTGAAGATATGATGAAGGGGTGTGGTTAGCGCAGTGGTACAGAGAAATTGTCCACCTATTGGGTTACATTGTAACCAACTGGAGTGTCTATTAAACTGGGTGCGTATCAGTGTATCAGTACAGGGTGCCCGCATTAATGTCTACAGCGAAGGACACACTGTTCCATAACAAAATAATATTTAGGGGCAATCTGATGAAAGAACACTGCAAAAAGTGTGGCAATAAGAAGTCTTGTGGGCTTCACCACGTGTACGTCATCGAACTCAAAAATGAAGTTCTTAGTAAAGACAAGAAATTTGCTCCACACTTTCTTGATCGATCCGATACCACAGTCAAATGTTATTATGTAGGTGAAACGAAACA
>ENA-ORXF01001721-ORXF01001721.1-marine-metagenome-genome-assembly--contig:-NODE-1721-length-13815-cov-4.137065_pt1 | contig 13815 bp, 17 predicted proteins | sample MGYA00237864_ERZ511476 | MGnify/ENA primary metagenome ERZ511476 (study PRJEB26306, sample SAMN06343908) | marine metagenome | isolation source: coastal waters | place: Atlantic Ocean: West Antarctic... | reverse complement strand
ATAATTACCATAAAGTTTCTGGCTTCATCTGCGCCAAGCCATGCTTTCCAAGCAGCATCTGATTTCTCTCCCCACTTTCCATCGTCTTTAGTACCAATAATTTTCTGTAATTGTGCTATTTTAGATGGACCTTTTTTTGCACTAAGCTTTGCCTCACCGTCGATTAACTCACCCGGAAAGTCTTGTGTTGCTTCAACTCCGTTGTTGATCTCTTCAACTAAAACAATCCAGGTTTCGAGGTAATCTTCGTCGTAAAGCTGCTTATCAATAATCTTAGTTTTATCATCACCGGTGGTACTCAAACGTTGTATTTCGGTGGCACTTCGTGCATAATTAAAGATATCTTCATCAGTAGAATCAATGTATTTTTTACCAATCCTTTCTGGCGCTATGGTTACTAGACTATTGCTGCCGATCATTCGCCCATTCAATTCGGCTTGGTATGTCTCATAGACATCTCTAAGTCCTGACGTTTCGTCCATTTCAGAGGTAGCACCCGTATTGTCCAATGCCATAGTTTTTCCATTAATGTAAATTACGTGAGTAATTTTAGCCCCGCTCTGTAAGCCGACTGGCGGTACAAACTTTTCAGCACCCATCTTGTAAGTTGGTTGATCTTGTTCCAATAACAAGTTCTCAGTAATTATTTGTTTTTTTAAAGATTCTCTAATTAAACGACGTATTTTGTTACGTGTTAATTCTGCAGACTCATTTTTAATACGTTTATTAAATATACGCTTAGGTCTACGTGATTTAGGAGGTTTAACTGTTATCGATCGATCTTTGTCCGGATCTGGACCAACAACTGGAATATCTGTGCTAGCTCTTGCAACTGGATCAGTTTGACCCTTTACTTTCGCTTCGGGTTCTTGATGATCATCCGCTGATGTATACTTCGATAAATCTTTAGCAGCTAGATCAGTTTCACCTGATTTTTCATACGGTTCCAAATTCATAATGATATCGAAAGCTTTTTGACCAGAAGTTTTACCAAGATCAGCAATTGCTGAACTGCTCATTCCGGCGCCACCGAAGTTTAAGTCAGACATGAAATCATCAACAAGCTTTTTGTCAGCAGTGCTTTTTATCTGGGCAGAGGCCATTTCAATTCGCTTAAGCGGAATCATAGCAGAATAAACTGCCAACATTTCGCTTGGATCGATATGCCCCTTGTTTTTACCGCTAGGATAAGACGCCTGTCTATTGATTAGTTTCATTGCAGCAGGATCTTTAATACATGCAAGATACCACTGTGTCCAACCCTTATAAGTATTGCTAAAATTTCCAGGACTGGCTTTTGATTTAACTTCGCCTGGCGGATAAAGTTCTTTGTTGCCGCCTAGAGATTCCCATCTTAACTGGATTTGTTTACGCTGTGCTTTTGATTCTTGTGTTGTACCTGCAGCAATATATTGATCCCAATTTTTTGCTGCTGCTTCGTTTAACGTTTGGTACTGTTCAGCTAACAGTCTTCTAAGTTGATTTCTGGTTATTTTCATGTATTGCTCCTAAAATAAAAAGATCAGAATTAAATATCCTGACCTAATCATATTATCCCGCCAACAAATAAAATAAAGTTATTCTATTTCGCCTTCGTACCTATCAACAATTAATTCGCCAGCTTCGACACAGTTATTTAGATAATCATCAAATTCTTGTAATGAACGACATACCTTAACTCCACTAGCAGCTAGCATTAAATTAAATTGAGCACCTGCTGGTAAACCATCACAAAAATATACAATAGGCTTTTCAAGGCAGTTAAAATATCCTGCTTCGAATATTGTTCCCATATCTTTGTTTCTTGTGTTACACAAGAGCCAGTCGCTTTCATGCAAGTGCTTGATATTACCCTCAAAGATCTGATCTTGCATTGATTCTGCTGCATCATTATCACAAAGATTTTCATCTTTTGGTGAAAAATAACTAACACCGTGCTTTTCAAAAACTGACTTAATATTTTCTACTTCTGTTAACCATTCTGGTGAAAACCACCCACTAGCTAAATAAACTTTTCCTAAACTCATATTATTTTCTCCCCATAAATTTGTTATAATTTGTCTTAATGTCATCTATTTCTTGACGCGTTTCATTCCATATCTGTGTAAATACTGTATCACCACCTGGATTGTTTGTACCGTTAATATCCTCTCGGCGTGATTGATATATTGTATCATTCGGGTGATAATCAAACTTATCATTCTTAGGCTCAGGCCAATACAGATTTGTACCTCGTGAAGTTTCGCCACCTTTACCATCAGGTACACGGAATGTTTTAATATAATGCATATCTGGCTTGTCGAAACTAATCCGAGCAGATGCTTCAGGTAATACCTTTAAAACTTCACGTGCCATATAAGCAGCAAGAATATTATCAGCAGCAGGTTGAATTTGCATATCTTGACGTTGCGCAATAAAACCTAATAAATCCTTAAGATTAAGGCGCATTAGATAAAATGATGTCATTGCTTTTGGTAGTATCATTCTTGCATCCATCATTGATACTGCTTTTGAGTCAGTCATATCTGAATAAAGTTGTTTTGACTCACGCACAATTCTTTTATATCTCGCCAAATATTCAGGTGAGTTTTGAACTGCTTCCGGAATAACTGCTGGATCATCTCGTAAGTCACGATCACCGGTACATTGTGCCGCGAAAGAACCTGCTCTGTGTCTAATAATATGTGTCACTTCTTGGAATGACAAACCAGATAACTTAAAAGTAAACCCTAGACATTCCATCGGCGTCGGTAGCGCACGAAAACAGAGCACATCCTCAAGGTTCGCAGATAGCTCTTTCAGCGATGTTGTTGCGGGATTTGTTTCATCATGATGATCAGCCCAGGTTGCTTTCACATATTGCCAGGCAACGTTTAGTGCTTGCGATCGTGTTGGTGAATCGATTAATTCTACTTTTAAGTGTGCAAGATTGTTAAAAAACTCTGTTCTTGGTTCTTGACCAAACTTTAACTCCATCGGAAGGTTAACTGGTGTTAAATTTATATTCTTTGGCATAGTATTTCCTTTGTTTAGTTAATAATTACTTTTATAGTATATGCAAAGATGATATAGTTTACAAAATCATAAAGGTAAAAATGAAAATCAAAAAATCAGACTTAACACATTTAATAGAAAGTTATATTAACGAACAAATGTCAGTGTCTGTAGGCACAGACGGTGGTGCACCTAGTGATCGATATCCAGAATATGTGACAACAGCAAATCAAAAGCAACAGCACGATTTAATGATGACTGCTAAAAGAAGAGCAGCAGATCACCCAGAAAGTGAAGCTGGTTTAAGGTGGCCTCAAGACTTTGTTATCTTAGAGGCACAATTTGAACAGCATATCGCAGACTGGAAACTATTTAAGCGAGAATATCCTAAATCTTCTTTTGTACTCCAGCTATTCGACTTATCAGGTGTTTCTAGTTATGGTGATTTAGCTGAATCGATTGAGGAGTTAACTCAAGCCGAACCGAGTATTTTTTCGCGATGCATATTCGGCATTAATATTTTAGCCGCTAGTCCAATAGGTATGATAATGGGATTATTTAGTGGTAGACTAGGTTTAAAAGTACTAAATGGTACTGCTAATGCTGTTCGAGCAGGTGAAACAAACGGTCTTAAGATTTTAGGTGAATTAATGAAAGGTTCAGGAAGGTTTGGAGATCTAGCAACTCCGGAGACTATTAGAGCGTTCTTTAACAACCCTCAAATTATTGCTGCTTTAGAGAAGACAGGAATAGAAGTTACTGAAACAATAACAGAACTTTGTGTTTTAAACTTTTCCAAGTTTATAGCGTTTATAGATTCTTTTGGTTTTAGAGCGTTTATGAGGACCTTTATGATTATTACTAAAAATTTATCAGAACAAGTAAACATAATAATACTGGAATGGCTAGTGTCAGAATCCGGTCAAGAGTTTATTAAAACATCGAAGCTAGCTAGGTGGCTTTTTGAAAAAATACCTGAAGATATAATAAACTACTTGGACGCTGATCTTAGCAGTTAATATTAAAATTATACTTACTCCTTCAGTAATCCTTCTGTCCTTAGTATCGTACATGCATGACCATAACTATTAAAATGAAAAATATTGTCATTATCTAAGTGATCGTTATAAGATTTTAAAGGAACTAGACACTTAATACCATGCTTTGCATAGTCTTCTGCATGTTTTGGTGCGTCATCAATTGCAAATTTTATTGCTCCAGCATCGTAATACTTTGACTTGGCACACCATCTAAATTTTTCCGGTGAGAAAGATATTGCGTCACATGGTATTTCGTGATTAGTAATCCAGTAGTATGTATCATAAAGACATTGGAGTTCTTCTTCTGGTCGTGCAGTTAGTAAGTGTATCCAGTAACCTTGTGCTTTTAACGTTTTAAGTAGTTCTATATTTTGATCATCTTTAGAGAGTTTTGCAAATCCTTCGTCATCAAGGAACATTTTAAATACATATTCTGAATTTAAATTGATTTTTGAAAGTGCTGTGATAAAATAATATTCTTTAGAATCTACATCTGCTCTTACACCAAATTTTTTATGCAACCAGTCAGAAAAGCCGGTGCGAAAGTTTGCTAGCACATCATCAATATCAACTATTGCCACCGGCTGGCCGGCCCATTTTTTCTGTTGTAACTCATAATGTTTATTAAGATAGATATCTTTTTTAAAAAAAGCTTTCTCAAATTCGCTTGATGTAACACCCCAAGTATTTAAGGTTGCCATCATGTATCTTATAACATCAACAGTTTCATACAACACTGTTTTTTGATTTGCAAGTGGTTCAGTATGTACATGATGATTTTTATAATTTGTTGCGTTAACAAGTGCACTTAATTCTGCATGTGCGCATAAAACGTTATCTTGTGTTATTTTTTCTTTAAGTTCTTGTGATAATTGATCACTGTGTCCAACGATTTTTTCATTATAAGCTAATTGTCTCAATAACATTTGTTCGAATGTCAAAGGTCACCTCTGTTTTAGGTTGTTTATTTTTTTGTGTGTTGAAAATGTTGATAAAATAATCAAATTCTTTAAAATTTAAATTATTAAACAAGAACATTGTATTGCCTGCGTCAATTGAACCTGAAAAAGAACCGTATGATATTATTTTTTCTTTAATTTTAGTTAGCGTCATTTCTGTTTTCTTGCCGTTAAAAATAACCTTTCCGTTCATATGCTGCACCTTAGTAACCGTTTAAAAGTCGCTCTCTTATCTTTGAATCCTTTCTTAAATAGGCATCAAATAATTCTTTTTCATTAAAACCTGTTACAATTAACATTGCAAAGAAATAGTTTAAAGCATCAACAACTTCTTCTAAGAATTCTTCTCTGTCTAGCTCATGCTCAACATTTGTTACACGATGAGGTTTCCAATTCTTAAGATGTTGTAGTGCTTCAAACATTTCTTCTACGCCCTTTAGTGCTAAGTCTCTGCAAACTTGTTGTGATGCTTTTTTAGATATATCAACAGGAAATTCAGGATATGACCCGGGTATTTTTTCTTTCATCATCTTCATAAACGAAAGACGTAAATCAAACATTTCTTCAAGTTTACATTTATTCATTACTGTTCCTGTGCTTCTATTGCTTCTGAAGCTTGTTTTAACATTTTTTCAATATTAGCTTCTTGATTTTCTTCATATTCCTTATCTAAAAAGAGTTCGTCTTCTTCAATTGTTAATCTAATCATTCTAAATTGATCGACAATATCTGTGCCGGTCAACATACCTATTTGTAAAAGCTTGACTAGATGTGCGATAACGTTATCGTTTAATTTAATGTTGTTCATATGTTCTCCTATTTTTGAACTGCTGGAACCCAGTGTGTAGTTCGTTTATCAAGCGTCTGTTCTTTGATAACTTCGTTCCCACAAGGTGATGTTTTTTGATTATACACTGCAAATCTTTGACTGTACAAACCTTTTTTTCCGTTAGGTTTTCTATAGTTTTTAATTGTTGCGCCTCCAGAGTTATATGATAATCTAGTAATATCAAAACTTTCTTTTGCAATCAATTCTATTTCTTTTACCGTTAAATCCTTGCAAAGTCTATGAGGCGATATCTCTGCAGCATATAATATTTCTGCCTTTAAATAATTTCCTACACCAGACACAACAGATTGATCCATAAGTGCTTTTGCAATTGTCCAGTTAGGTTTTTTATTTAATCTTGTCTCAAACAATGTGGCATCAACATGGGAATTTAAAATATCCGGACCTAAAGACTTAAGTTTTTTATTTAAGTCTTTTTCAGCTAAGATAACTTTAAATGTTCCAAAATTTCTTACATCGTTAAAATACAGAGGCTGGACACTATTGTCAAATTCAAATTTTAATCTGGTATGCTTAGTAATCCTATTAGACCACTCTCCTGTCATACCTAGCGTGCTAAAAAAGTGAACGTCACCTTTGAAAGAAAAGTATATAAACTTACCTTTACAATCGACGCTTTCCAAATTAAGAGGTGTATTCCAACTTGGGTTGTTGATATTATGAATTGGTTTTTTAGTATACCTTCCGGACACTACTTGAAAACGTGTTAACGATTTACTTTGATATTTTTTTAAAAAATCAACTGTTGTTTTTACTTCTGGGCCTTCGGGCATTTATTTCTCCAATCAAAATATACAATATTTATTAAAAAACATCTTTGTGAGTGTGCTAGATGATAATATCCTTTAATTTGCTAGTAAAAAGATATATATTATTATAATTAGTTTTAAGAGGTATTACAAAAATGAAGTATTATATAGAAAAAGGCTCCGGTTACGAGTTTGGTATAGAAGGAGACAATGTTTTTATAACGAAGTCGCCTAAGTCATCAGCTAGTAGAGTAAAACCTAAAAAAGTCAAAAGTGGATCGAAAGCATACCAGGCAATTAAAAAGTTTGTTAATTCTACTGTTGCAGATGCTAATAAAAAAGTTCAACCAGAAAAAGCAAAAACTGATGATTCAGTTAAACAAGATAAACCAGAAAAATCAAAAACTGATGATTCAGAAAAAGCAAAAACTGATGGTCAAGAGACTAAGAAAGATAAGGCAGTGTCTAAACAAGTAAAACAAAGCCCCGCTTATAAAGTTAAAGTACCGCAGGGTGCTGTTAAAAAAGAATTTTCAGAATTTAAAGCATTGACTTGGCTTGACGGCGATGAAGACTACATAGACGCAGTCGAAATTAACGGTAAAGATCATTTTGCTATAGGCTATGTTCGAGACACTGTTACTCAAAAAGAAGGTGTTGCAGTAAGAATGACTTATAGCGAATCAAAAGCTTTAGGTAAAGCTGCTGGAAAGTATATTGCCCCAATTATGGCGCCAATGAAAACAATTAAGCCGTCCAGAGGAACATATGATATAGCCTTTAGACGCGGAAAAGATACAAAAAACTATTATCTTATTCCGTGGGGATGCAAGGGTGTACAAATTTATGTGATAACACTAAATGTGCTTGATGGCGCCACTATTGCTGCCAAACTTCAAAATACTTTAGACGTCGTTGCCGGAATTCCAATAGTTGGTTTTGTTGGAGACTTTGCTAATATGACAATAGAACTAATAAAACCAAAACCTAGTTATTTCTTAGCTACTTTGTATGCACTAGGAGCAATTCCAATGATTGGGGAATTACTTGTTATTGCAAAAGCTACAAAATTAATACCTAAAGTAGCTGCAAAAGCTACTGCGAATGAGGCTGCGCTTAGACTAGCTGCAAAAATGAGCGGAGATGTTGATACATTCCAAAAGATTGGAAAGACATTGCGTGGGAAAGGTTTTGTTAGGAGATTGGTTGACTATTCTGATTCATTTAAAAAATTACTAAGAGGTAATTTCAAAAAATTAGAAAAAATAGGTATTACTGTTTCAGAAGAAGCAATGGAAAATTTTATAAAATATTTTGATCAATTTGTAAAAGCTTACCAATCATATTGCAAACTTACGCCTATCGTGATGATCAGTAAGTTTCGAAATCTTGTTGCAGTTGCAGATAGACCGGCAATGTACGCTGGTAATCAAATAGTTGGTAAGGCTTTGGAGAAAGAAATGGGGCGCCTAGATTTATATAAAATATCAAACGTTAAACAAACAGACAATGTTTTTCATGATTCTGTAAGGATTGGTAGAGCTTTGTCAAGTAACATGGAAGACGTAAATCCAAAAACTGCTGAGGCGATAATTGGTTTTGCTGACTATTTAGAAAGCAGTAGTTTTCAATCGTTTCTTGATGTCGCGCCAAGCAATACAGCAATTGCTGAGTCATCCCACAAAGTAATCATTAATGAAGTTAATTTAAGAACGTTAGTAAGAAAACTACTTTAAATTTCTTTTTTTTCTCATATTAGGTGGCCTTGTACCTACTTTTCTATTTGCAAACTTGCGTTTAACTACTTCAACAACTTCTTGTTCAGTAAACTCAAACCCATAATGCATTAATATTTTCTTTAATTCATCATCTTTTTGTTGTTCCGGAACATGATACCATTGCCAACCCATAAGCTGTTTTATTGATTGGATTTCCTGCTTTTTTTTATGACTGCTAGGTTCAATCTCCTCTTTAACAACATTTTCAGGTAACGATAGATTTAAATCAAAAGCAACCATTATTAGATCGCTGTATATCTCTTTATTATACGCATTCTGTGTAATCCTATATTGCTCGGTCAATTGTGACCTAAGATGTTTAGATTGTATTCCAGTTGTCTTATCTGGGTGTGTTACCATCGTGATCTGGCGATACACTTTCTTTGCCCATGGTTTAACTAGGCTACTTGTTTTCAAAGCACTCTGTGTAGCTTCTTCATTGTCTAATTGACTTAATGAGTTAACTACGTCTTCTTCGCTTGGTAATTGGACCATGAACATTTCATTGTATCGTTCTTTCTGTTCGTTGGTGGCAGATGTATTGTTTAGTTTGTCATAAAAAAAGGAGAGTCGGTAATTTAAATCTGCCGTGCCCTCCTGATATTCTTCATGAACTTGCTTCTCTTCTTCAAAAATAAATTTATATTCTAATATTTTAACTCTGTCTTCGCTCTTTAATTTCATCATAAACTTCTTTAATTAATAATATTGGCCAAACTAAACAAAGTTTAATGTAAAGTTTTAATTGATTTTGTTTTTTTGATATTTTATTTCGAGATCTAACGTCTACTTTCTTAGGTAGTAAATCAACTACGTCTAATTGGTGTTTAAGCAAGTATGCCAAACATAACCCTATCATTATGTAAATTAATAATATTTTCATTTATTTTTTCCCTGTGTTAAACTTTTAATTAAATTAAGGATATCTTTGTCAGAAATATTTTCTTTATTCTTAACTGATGACTCTTTAATTACACTTCTTGTATTGTTACTTACTTGCAACTTAACATGCTTATTATTCTTTTTAACGTCAACTAACGAGGCTGATGTTTTTACTTTCGGTCTTGTTCGAACAGTCACAGCTTCTGCTGTTACTTTTAGTCTCTTTTCAAAAGAACCTTTTAATTTAAGCGGTTCAAAAAAACGATCGTCCACAACAACTTCTAAAGTCATGTCATATGTCCCTTCTTTTAAGACGTGAGTAAGTGGAGGCAAGGTAACAGATACTTCATCTCCTGAGTGTTGACCTTCAAATGCTAAAGTCATATCTTTTGATTCTAACATTAATCGACACCTTGATGTCCCGGGTCTTGTACCTTCTATCTGAACTTGGAATGTTAATTCATTTTCCTCATCAATCATCAGATCAATTGTCGACATGTTTACTCCTTATGTTTGTTACATTTATTTTAATGTCTGGTTGCTTGACAGCAAGCCTTGTGGGTATTGCCTCAATTCTAGGCTTAGGTTCGTCTTTGTATGACGTACGCATAGTATTAATTATCGGATTAACAAGATCTTTTCCATTAAATGCAATTAAAGCTACACTTACTTTCAATTCTTCTAAAAATTCGTTAAAATTTTGTTTTGTTTCCTTTACTTTTCTAAACGAACCACGAGCTATCCTGACGACGCCTACAGGCAATAAGCCTCTTGCAATTAGGCTGGTTGCTGTTGCACCTGGACCGAAGCCTCGTGTGACTGCAAAGCCTGGCATTATACGCCAGTGCCAACACTACCTGTACTAACTAAACGGCGTTCAAATAATTCATTTATCGATGAGTTACCGTCTTTGTCAAATAAGCCGTACCTTGCTATTTCTGTCGAATTGTCGTCTTGATAGAATATCATTTCTTTTGTATCTTTATCAACCTTCCACCGACCGGTATTAATGTGCCTTGCCATCTTTTGATCGATTTTAACTTCTTCTGTTGCGTATACATTTGTATTACCATTTATAGACCAAACTATTGATCCGCTAAATTGTGTTGATAGATCTAATTGTACGCCATATAAACCAGTATTTGAGCCTAACTCATATATCCCAGCGTTTCTTACAGAAAGAACGCTCGACCCTAATGTGTTAAAAAGTTGATATCTTATATTAGAGGTTATGCCTGAATAACCTTTTCCTAGATTAGCTGTTTGGAGTACTTTCAATTTTTCCCTCTTTGTTCTTTGATGTTACCAGTACTGGATTTAAATATTCTTCTGGCTGTTGATTATCTTTTTCTAACTCTGCTTCTAATTCAATTTTATGGAATTCTTGCGCCAGTTTAAGCCTTAGTGAGTTTTCTACTGTTTGTGATAGTACAAAGTCTCTAATGTTATATAACGTAGCTAATAAATGTTTTATTTTATCTGTATCATTTTCAAAGTTTTTTGATAATGTTGCTGTTAAAGAACTGTCAACAAATGATTTAAGTTGACTAAACTGGAATAACGTTTGTTTTTGTAAGACTGGTTGGACAGCATGTTTAAAAAGATCTTTCATTGTGACTCCTATTCGATTAATAACTATAAACAAATATTTAAAAAGGTAAACGTACCGACAGTTATTTAAAACTCATTATCTAATACAATTACGAAATTTTATGATTTACCTTCTAACTTTTTTTTATGTCTTTCTTTCATAACATTGACCGGTCTATCTCCGATATATTCTCTGGATTTTGCTGCGTTGCCTCTAAGCTTTCTTCTTTTTTTTTGATTGCTACGGGCGGATTAAAAAAATTATCTATTGTGTTGTTTACCTTAATTTCCAATGCGCGCTTCGTTTGTTCAACAACAATTGCTGTGGACATATAGTCTCTCATGTTTAATAAATTTGCTATAAGTGCGTTTGCTCTTTCATCACCAGATAATCTAAATGATTGCGCAATAGCATTATCAATAAAAACTGTTAACTTTTTAAAATCTGCAATTACTGTATCATTTGTGGTTTGAGTTACTGCATCGCTTAATTGTTTTTTCAAATCTTCCATATTTTACCTCGTTTATAAATGTTGTTATTATACACACATATTTTAAATAAAAAATAAAAAATATAAAATTTTATAAGGAGATAGTTGTGTTTGGATTAAAATTAGAATCTAAAGGTTTTGTAAATATGTGGAAAATACCTGGTCCCGGTGTTACATGGTTTTCTGTTGGGATAGACGGCTTTAGAAAAAATATTAATATGCATTTTTGCATACTTGGTTTTCAAATTTTTGATGTGACGATCATTAGAAAATAAAAATGGCCGGTGCAAGCACCGACCACATCTTACAAAATGTAAGATTAATTATTTATATTAAGCTCTCTTAATGAAAGTAATAACATCATCTGCTTCGAGATCGAAGGAGAAGTCAACATTGATTCCAGAAGCTTCAAAGTCACCGGTAGCATGTTCATACATAAGTTGTCCATTTACAAAGACCTCTCTTGTAGAAGCAGCGCCTGTTCCGAAATCACTGATTCCTGAAGAAACGTTTGTACCAGCTCCAACGTCTGCAGCATTCAAAACAACGTTCTTTGCAGAACCATTAGCAGCTAAGAATGTTTGAATGTCACCAAGTGTTGTCTTCTTAATTTCATTTGATGCATTAACATCTGAAACCGCGAATTCATCACCAGCAGCTAGTGTTATTGATGGTTCACTATTGATATTCAACGCGCCAGCTGCAAGAGCTTTATCATTACAAGAAAGAGTAGTGAAAGCACCTGAAGCAGCAGCTGCAGCACCGATAGCAGTACCATCAATAGCACCTCCACCAATATCAACCTTAGCCATGACAACAGAACCGGTTCCTTTTGGAGCAAGTGTTAAGGATGCATTTGATCCAGCATCTAAAACTGAAATTGTTTTTGCATCTAACTTGATGTCATCAACTACAGCTTCACCAGCAACATGGAGTTCAGCCCATTTATTACCAGCTGGGTTACCAAGCTTACGAGTGCCGTTATTCGGAACCAAATCACCAGCAAACACACCGTTTGGAGTAATCACGTCTGAAGCATCATCACCTAATGTAACAGCTCCGTTAAGAACCGAAGCACCTGTGACCGCGACAGAAGCAAGTGTTGCAGCACCTGAATCAAGTGTACTAGCACCGTTATCAATGTTACCAAAAGCAGCAGCAATAGAACCACCAGCTAATGCACCAACAGAAGTTAATGAAGAAGCAAGAACTGTTGAACCTAATGTAGTTTGGTTAAGCACATTGTTTGTATTAACAAAGTAAGCTTTACCTGTGGCTACACCATGATCAGTATTCAATTCAAATCTACCACCATCAGATAATGCACTATAGACAATATCCTTACTAGGTGCTGAACCTGAGATGAAGAAACCAGCGCCTTGATTACTTATTGGACTACCACTTGCAACTGAGTTCAATTCAATTTGCTTGTCTTCGATCTGCAGATCTGTGACGTTAGCAACAAGCTGGTCACCACGAACAATTAAGTCACCATCGACAGTAAGATCATTTTGAATTGTTACATCGTTAGCAAGACCAATTGTTACTAGTCCATCAGAACGACCAATACTGGTTTGGTTTCCAACACCTGCGATACCAGCTGATTCCCAACGGTCTTGAGTTGCATCAAAAATGATTGTATGACCAGCTAAACGGGTACTTTGATCAAATGCTTTTCCACCAAGATATCCATCTGAATAAGTCTTAATAGCATCTGCACGAGCTAACTTTCCAGCATTACCTGCTAACGTTGTTTCAATTGCGATATCTGCAGGAGCAGCGGCTGAATTACCGATAACACCCATAACAGATGAAGCAGCAACGTTTTGAATCTGTGCAAAGTCTACACCAGCACCTTTAATTGTTACCGCACCGGAAGATACGCCGAAGTCACCTGATGCAAAAGAAGCTACACCCTTAACAGTTACCGTGGCATTTTGAATGTCTGCGTGACCTAATGCAGATAAACGACCTTGAGCATCAACAGTTGCTGTAAGACGCTTAAGTTGACCACCGTATGAATTAGCAGAAACGCTAGTTTGGTCTAGCTCAGTAGGGCCAACAGCATTTGCAGCGATATAATCCCGAACGATCGAGTCGTCCTTAATTGATACTGCGCCTGAAGCAACATCGAAATCAGCTGAAGCGAATGAAGCAACACCCTTGTTAGAATCAGAAGCATCTTCACCTACGATTGTCGCAGTACCAGAAGAATAGTTTACGTCAATACCTTCACCAGCAGCAACGATGATAACACCTTTGTTACTAGCTGAAGAATCTTCACCAGCGAACGTCAATGTTCCTGCAGCGTCATCGTATGTAATGGCCATACCTTCGCCAGCTACAGTCAATGCATCCACTCTATCGTCAACAGCTTCAGAGAAGTCTGTAACCTGAGAGGCTGGGATAGCGATGTTTGCTTCACCTAATGCGGATAAACGACCTTGAGCATCAACTGTAGCAGTTAATGATTTAGTTGCAG
>ENA-ORXF01001718-ORXF01001718.1-marine-metagenome-genome-assembly--contig:-NODE-1718-length-13818-cov-7.924314_pt1 | contig 13818 bp, 10 predicted proteins | sample MGYA00237864_ERZ511476 | MGnify/ENA primary metagenome ERZ511476 (study PRJEB26306, sample SAMN06343908) | marine metagenome | isolation source: coastal waters | place: Atlantic Ocean: West Antarctic... | reverse complement strand
TTGGTTAGCGTAGTTTTACCAGCGCCAATGTTTCCTGCAATTGCAACATGCATATGTAAATTGTATAAAATTAAAAAAGAATGATAAAGGTAAACAATTTTTATAAGTAGAAAAGTAATTAACAAATCAATTTATAACCAAAACCACGGACGTTTAAAATTTGAATGTTTTTATCTTGCTTTAATTTCTTTCTTAACTTTGAAATGAAAACATCCATGCTTCTTGCGTTAAAAAAATCATCACTTCCCCAAAGTTTATTTAAAATAAAGCCTCTGTCTAAAACCTGATTCTTTTTTTCAAAAAGAGCTAAAAGCAACTGTGCTTCTCTGTGCGTTAATTGTTGTGCTTCGCCAGAAAAAGTAAGTGTTTGTTTTGTTGCATTAAATAAATAATCACCAATTTTAATATGTACAGGTGCTGTTTTTAAGTCAATTCTGTTTAATAAGCCTTTTATTCTAACAATTAACTCTTCCATAGAAAAAGGCTTTTTAAGATAATCATTGCCACCGTGTTTAAAACCCTCTAAAACATCATTAGTTTGAGATTTTGCGGTTAGAAAAATTATAGGAATTGCTTTGTTTTCTATCCTTATTTCTTTGGCCAACGTAAAGCCATCTTTAATTGGCATCATGATGTCTAGGACTAAAATATCTGGACTCTCCTTTTTGTAAATATCGAGCGCTTCTTTGCCATTTTCCGCATAAAAAACAGTAAAATCCCGAGACTCTAAACTTTCTTTTACAATCATTCCTAAACTAGTCTCGTCTTCTGCTAAAAGCACTTTTGTCTTATTCATTTGGCAAGTTTATTTTAAAGAGAGTACTATTTTTAACTCCTGATAATTGTAGCGTTCCTTCGTGTTTTTCTATAATTTTTTTGCTGTAATACAAACCAATTCCAAATCCCTTTACATCATGTGTATTGCCTTTAGGTACTCTGTAAAATTTATCGAAGACCTTTTCTTGTTGGTTTTTATCAATTCCGTTTCCATCATCTGCAACAGAAATTTCAGTAGTATTTAAAATTGAATTGATCGTTATTTCTATATTGTTTCCACCATATTTTACAGCATTATCTATCAAGTTAGAAATTACATTATCAAAATGAAAGTGGTCTACTTTTAAATAAATAGGTTTTAGGTTAGAGGAGAAATGAATTTCTTTTTCTGAATGTAAAAATTGATATTTTATAACTAGTTTTTCAATCGTTTCAACAATATCAATGGTTTCTTTTTTTAAAATTAACTGCTCGCTATCTAAAGTGGCAGTTTCTAATAATTTTTCTACCATTTGATGCAGTTTTTTTAATTGCACAGAAGACATCGAAAGGTATTTTTTGGTTTTCTTTTTATCTTCTAAAACATTAAAATTTTCGAGTGCTTCAATGGCTGCAGAAACAGTGGCAATAGGTGTTTTAAACTCATGCGTAATATTGCTGATTAAATCGTTTTTAATAGCGGCTAATTCCTTTTGTTGATTGATGATTTTTAAGAGATAAAATAAACTAGAAACTACAGCTAAAGACAATAATAAAGACAAGAAAATTCCGAAAGAACTTCTTTTTAAAGCTTCGATACTTGTGGTATTATAAACTAATTTAAAAGCTTCATCGTCTTTTACAAAAGTAGATTTAGAGCGAACAGAAAATGTGTTAGGTTTTAATAAACTGTCTTTTGTTTGATGAAAAAGAGTGTCGTTTTTTAAATGATTAAAACTTGTTTTTAAATTGATTCCTTTTTTCTGTAGTTGCTTTTCTATTAAAGAGTCTATTGTTTTATATGCCATCGATTGGTCTAAAAATGAAATAAAAATTGGTTCTAGATTTTTAAATAACTTTAAACTATCTGCTGCTTTTTTACCTTTAAAATATTTAGTTTCTGTTCCGTTTGGTTTTATTTTAAATCGTTTTTTATCATCCTTAAATTGGGTGTATATGTTGTTTGAATCTTTTGTCTTATTACCTAACGAATCTATATTTAAATGGAACTCTTTGACAAAATTTTTGGTCGAATTTATCATAGAATCTAATTTTTCTTTAGACATACTTTCATCTGAACTAAGCGTTATACTATTCAGGGTTATTCTAGGTTTTTCATTTTCTAAAGTATTTTTTTTTATTTTTTTTAAAATTTCATTAAGCGTACTCTTTTCCAGTGATTTCTCATGAACCTTCGTTTCTCTGTCATTAATAATGGTTAAAAAACCGCTTTTTGCTTTAGATGAGTAATATTCTTCGATAGCATTGTCTAAGCTTAACTGCAACTCGTTGGTTACCTGTTGCTTATTTTCTTCATAATTTTTAAAATTCCAATAAAATTGAATTGCAATGGTTGTAACTATTGTAATGGCAATAAAATAAAAGATCCAATGCTGTTTTTTCATAATCATATGACAAATATAGCTTCTAAAAAATATAAAATAAGTTGGTTAACAGTCGTTAACACTTGTTAACTTTAAAATGTAGTGATGGTTCGCATCTTTGTAACGTGAAATTTAAAAACAAATACTATGAGAAAATTACTGATTTTATTATTGTGCACCTGTTCAATGTTTATGCATGGGCAAGAAGGAAAAACTAAATTTAACTATAGTGAAAACGCAGAGACTAAGGTTACTTCTTTAAAATACTCTTCAAATTCAGTCAAAGAATTGGAAACAATAGATTTTGATGGTATTAAAAGCATTTTTGAGGCTAACAAGGAAGATGAGGTTATTAAAATTATTTTTGAAATTGATTTAAAAGAATCGAAAAATAAGTTTAAAAGCTCTATCACCCTTTCTGGGCCGACTAAAGAACTAGGTTCTTTGATAATACGGTCTAAAAAGATGTTAAATGCACTGATTCGCTTTGTTAAAAGAAACGAAATAAATTCAAAATTATGACAACAACAATTACAGCAATTGCATTTTTTGTGTTGCAAATAATACATGCACAAGAATTTACCGGAAAGGCAGTTTATAAGACAAGTAGCAAAAGTTCTTTTAAGATTTTTTCGGAAAACAACCCTGGAATAGATGATAAGATGCAAGAAGAACTGCAAAAACGTATTCAGAAAATGAATCAGAAAACTTTTGTTTTAGAATTTGATACATATAGTTCTACTTATAAACAGGAAGTAACATTAAGTGCGCCTAAACCACAAATTGGAGGAATGAAAACGATGGTGATGTCTTTTGGTGGTTCTAATAGTGCAGGTGTGTATTATAAAAATGTACAAGAAAATAGGTTTTCGAATCAAACAGAAATTATGGGAAAACGCTTTTTAGTAAAAGACAAACTTCCAGAATACAAATGGGAATTATCATCCGAAACAAAAAATATTGGAAATTATATTTGTTATAAAGCTACATTTACAGAAGAAGTAGAAAATAACAATACAATTTTTCAAGATGGCGAACCTGTAGAAGAAATAGAAAAAGAAACAATTATTACTACGGCCTGGTATACACCCCAGATTTCTGTGGGCAATGGTCCAGGAAAATACCAAGGTTTACCTGGTTTAATTTTAGAAATAAATGATGGTAAAAAAACAATAGTTTGTACCAAAATTATATTAAATCCCTCAAAAAAAATCTCGATTCAAGAACCTAAAAAAGGAAAGATTGTCTCTCAAAAAAAATTTCTTGAAATTGAAAAGCAAAAGTCAGAGGAAATGATAAAGAAGTTTAAGACTAGAAAAGGTTTAGACTTAGGAAACGGATTAAATGTAAAATTTGGAGGTTAAATTAAACCTTTATGTTTTTTTTAAGTCTAATGGCGAACCATTAACACTATTTTTGGTTAAAATTAGATAAAAATTATGAGATCATTCTTTGTATTCCTTTTAGCATTCGTTACGGCAACAACTTTTTCACAGAAAAATTTTCAAGGTAAAGCTACGTATATGTCCAAAACGACAATGGACATGAGTAGGTTTGGAAAAATGAGCGAACAACAGAAAAAACAAAGATTGGCTCGTTTTAAAAGTTTTTTAGAAAAAACATACACTTTAACATTTAATAAGACAGCATCCTCTTTTAAAGAAGAAGTGAAGTTAGATGCCCCAGGAGCTTCTGGACCAAGCTGGGGAAAAAGCAACGGACAAGGTTCTATTTATAAGAACACGAAAGACAAAAAAATGATAGAGGATGTAGAGCAGTTTAGTAAACGTTTTTTGGTTACCGAAGACATGGAACAATCGCAATGGGAAATGGGAACAGAGACCAAAAAAATTGGTCAATATACTTGTTACAAGGCAGTATTGGTTAAAGAAGACAAAAACATAGATTGGGGTAGTATTTTTAGTAGAAATAACAAAAAGAAAGATTCTACAAATACAAAAGAAAATAAACCTGATAAAAAAATGCTTACAATTACCGCTTGGTATACGCCACAAATTCCAGTGAGTACAGGACCAGATACGTATTACGGCTTACCAGGATTAATTTTAGAATTAAATGCCGGTAGAACTATAATGTTGTGTACAGAAGTCGCAATTAGCTCAAAAGAAGCTTTAGAAATAGAAGAACCTAATAAAGGGAAAGAGGTTTCTAGAGATGAATACAATGAAATTATAAGAGTAAAAACAGCAGAATTAAAAGAGCGTTTTCAGAGCAGAGGAAATCGTCGTGGTAGAAATAAATAAAGTGTAAAATTCAATTTAATCAACAAAAAAACATTTATGAAAAAAATATTATTTAGTATTATTTTTTTAATTTCTGCAGTGGCTTCGGCACAGATAGAATATAGAGGAGTTGTAAAAGATTCATTGGGTTCACCTTTAGAAATGGCAAATGTGATTGCTTTAGATACGGTAGCTAAAAGAATTGCTTCTTATGGTTTTACAGATAGTGAAGGGAATTTTAAATTAAGCTTAAAGATCAACACCACCTATAATATAAAAATAAGTTACATTGGGTTTAAAGAGGTTAGTGCGTTTGTGAAAACGAAAACAGCCAATAGTAGTAAAAACTATACCATGTTCGAAGACAATATGCTAGATGGTATTGAAATTGTTTCTAAAATGCCAATTACGATAAAAGGAGACACCATAATTTACAATGCAGATTCTTTTAAAAATGGTACAGAAAGAAAACTGGAAGACGTTCTTAAAAAATTACCGGGAGTAGAAGTAAATGATGCAGGTGAGATAGAGGTAGAAGGAAAGGTAGTTGAAAAAATAATGATAGACGGTAAAGAATTTTTTAGTGGAGATACAAAGTTAGCTTCAAAAAACATTCCATCTAACGCGGTTGATAAAATACAAGTTTTAAGAAACTATTCAAACGTAAGTCAACTGAGTGGTGTGCAGAACAACCAAGACAGAGTCGCTATAAACATCAAACTAAAAGAAGGGAAAAAGAATTTTTGGTTTGGCGATGTAACTGCTGGGGCAGGAACTTCTCCGGATGAAGGCTTGTATCTTTTTCAGCCAAAATTATTTTATTACACACCTAAATATACGATCAACGTTATTGGCGATATAAATAATATTGGTGATGTTGTTTTGAGTAGAAGAGATTTAAGAAGTTTTGGAGGTAACTTTCAAAGTCAGAGTCCATCCAATGGTACAAATATTAATATTGCAGATGCAGGAATTGGCTTTTTAACAGCAAACGCAAGAAATGCGAATAGCATAGAAACAAAGTTATCTGCTTTAAATTTTAGTTATTCACCTACTAAAAAATTAGATTTAAGTGGTTTTTTAATTTGGTCTAGCAATAGCAATGGTCAAAAAAGTAACAATACCATCGATTATATAGACGCAGACACCCCTGATGACTTTGTTCAAAATAGTACCAATCAGACAAGCAATACTGGGTTGTTTAAGTTTAATACAATCTATAAGAAAGATTTTAACAATCAATTAAATTATGATATTACCGGTCGTTTCTCTAACGAATTTAGAAATGATGCTATTAATTCTCGTGTATTAAGTGATATTGAAGAATCAGAAAGTGCGACACCTTTTCGAATTAATCAAAATCTAAGTTACTTCTATACCGCAAGTGAAAAAAGTATTTTTGCTTTAGAAGTGCAACATTTATTGCAAGATGAAGATCCTTTTTATGTGGCTGCTTTAGAAAATGACCCAAACAATAATAACGCTGCAGATGCAGATGGTTTTGATGATGCCGCACAAACTTTAGGATTAGATAGCTCTAGTAGGTTTTACAACTTAGAGCAAGACAGAAAAGTAAAATCAAATCAATTCGACGCAAAATTAGATTACTACTATATCTTAAATGCAAAAAGTAACTTGAACTTTATAGCAGGTACTATTTTAAGTACTCAAAATTTTAATTCAAGGTTTTTCCAAATTTTAGATGATGGGAGTCAATTTGATCCAAATCCTACGATAGCAGGTATTGATGATCCGCAAACAACAAACGATACAGAATATAATTTTACTGATATTTATGGTGGATTAAGATACCGTTTAAAGGCTGGTATTTTTACTTTTACACCAGGTTTTACTGTACACGCTTATAATTCTAAGAATACACAATATGGTACCGCCTCTTTTCAAGATAAATTTGCCAAATTTCTTCCAGAATTTGAGGCAGTAGCACAGTTTAAAAGAAGTGAAAGTCTAACATTAACGTACAAGCAAGAGGTTAATTTTACAGATGTAAATCAAATAGCAAGGGGTATTGTAGCAAACAGTTATAATTCATTTTTTACAGGAAATGCAGATTTAATAAATGCAAGTTTTCATAATGTAGCCTTAAGATATTCGAGCTATAATTTATTTAATGCAAGTAATATTTTTGCAAGAGTTAATTATCGAAAGACAATAGATCAAATAGCAACCGATTTTAACTTTATTCCTGGTTCTGTAGTTTCTACAAGAAGTAATCTAAATGCGCCAGATGAAAATGAGACTTTTACAGCTTTTGGTCGAGTTGGTAAAACAATTAAAAAAATTAGAACCTCTATCGGCGGTAGTTTTACCTATAATAAAAACTACAGATTTATAAATACTGTAGGCGTAGAAAATAAACTGTATAACCAAAGTTATAACACAAGTATAGGGACTAATTTTACAAAAGCACCAAATTTAAGACTAAGGTATAATGTAAGTTTTACAACGCAACAGGATGGATCAAGACCTATTGATGTAAAAAGTGTAACACATTCGCCGTCCATAAATTTTGATGCTTATGTTTGGGATTCTTTAACGATAACCTCAGATTTTAGTTTTAATGAAGTTCGACAAAACGGAAATGTTGCAAATTCTTTTAAAATTTGGGATGCAAAATTAGCATACAGAAAAGATAAAGATGCCAAATGGGAATATGAGTTGGTAGGTAGTAATTTATTAGCGACTGGTTCAAGAGCTTCGGTAAGTCAAAATAATATTTCATTTAATATTAACGAAACTTTTATTTTACCAAGATTTATAAGTCTTAGAGTAAGGTATCAATTATAATTTATAGCGCACGAAATAAAAAGAACCGCTCATTTTATGAGGGGTTTTTTTTATTTTAAAATTGTAGTTTTTAAATAATATATTTGTAACAAAAAAGAATGAAATCAATTGATGTAACGATAAGTTGAAGAGGTTCTGAAAGTTGATCTGTTGCAATAAAATTAGCAGAAAATAGAATTTCTAAGTTCACTATAGTAAAAGAAATTTCTTAATTAAAAAATATAATGATAAAATTTGTGGAGGAATGATACAGACTTTAATGGGAGAACGAAACTGTCCGCAACAAATGAAAAAGAAAACAAAAAAGAAATTGAGAAACGTTATCTCTTTCTAAATTATGAGTGTAATAGCTTCAAAAACCTTTTTTTCGGCATTCACAAAAACTCTTGGAATTTTATTTCTATATATTTTCCTGGGGCTTTTTGTAGACAGCATTTACGTGGTAGAAAATTACCATGATTTGCAATGGTTAGCCAATGTTATTATGGTTATTATGTTCTCAATAACACTGTACAATGTTACTTTAAGAATAAGAGAACAGCTTTTATATGCTACATTGATAGGTTTTGTGGGTGAATATTTATTTTCTGTAGGAATGGGAATGTATACTTACAGACTCGAAAATATACCTCATTATATTCCCATGGGACACGCTTTGGTGTATGCGGGTGTTTTGTATTTCACAAAAACTGTGTTTTCTAAAAATAATATTAAAATATTAGAAAAAATATTTACAGTTTTTATTTTCTTGTATGCCGCATTATTTTTAATTTTTAAAAACGACGTTTTTGGTTTTGTATTAACAATTGCAACCTTACTTATTTTAAGAAAAAAGAAAAGAGAACGCTTATTTTATTTAACGATGTATTTGGCAGTCGCATTTTTAGAGATTGTTGGTACAAGTTATGAATGTTGGTGGTGGCCAGCAACTGCTTGGGATATAATTCCCTTTTTACCAAGCCAAAATCCTCCTAGTGGGATAAGTTTTTTTTATTTTTTATTAGATTTAGGCTGTTTGTATCTGTATAAAAAACGGCATAAAATTGCATGGTTAAGAATGAAAAATATGCGAAAAATAAAGTTAAATAATTCGGAGAATCTAAACTAAAAAGCAAGGTTTTTCAATATCATTATAAATCAAATTACATTTGTAACATGTCTATAAAAGTAACTTCAGTTTCAAAATTTTATAAAACTCAAAAAGCATTAAATAATGTCTCTTTTTCGGCGGAAAAAGGGCAGGTTATTGGTTTTTTAGGTCCGAACGGAGCGGGAAAATCTACGATGATGAAAGTCTTAACAGGTTTTATAAAGCCAGATTCAGGTACTGTTTTAGTCGATGAAATTGATGTACTGCAAAATCCTATTGAAGCGCAAAGAAATATCGGATATTTGCCAGAACACAATCCGTTATATACTGATATGTATGTGCGAGAGTATCTACAATTTCAAGCGGCAATTTTTAAGGTTGATAAAAGTAAAATAGCCCCTTGCATAGAAAAAGTAGGACTAACTGCAGAGGCAAACAAGAAAATTAATCAACTATCAAAAGGGTATCAGCAGCGGGTTGGCTTGGCTGCTGCTATTTTACACAATCCGCAAGTATTAATTTTAGACGAGCCAACAACAGGTTTAGACCCAAATCAATTGGTAGAAATTAGGGCATTGATAAAAGAGTTAGGAAAAGAGAAGACGGTACTTTTTTCTACACACATTATGCAAGAGGTAGAGGCTGTTTGTGACCGGGTAATTATTATTAAAAAAGGAGCAGTTTTAGTGGATAAAGAATTATCTGAACTTCAAAAAAACACCCAACAAATAATAGAAGTTACATTGAATACCGCTGTGAATAAAAACATATTTAACAATTTAATAAATTTAAATTCATTAGTTAATACCAGGGAAAATACCTGGCAATTAACTTTTAATACTTCTGAAGATATGCGTTCTAAAATTTTCGACTTTGCTCAAGAGAATAAGTTAAAAATTATAGGATTAACAACTCAAGATAAAAGTTTAGAAATGCTTTTTAGAGAGCTTACGAAATAACTTTAAAAAATAAAACGGCCACAATTCTAAATTGCGGCCGTTTTTTTTGTAATTATTGCAACGTATTATTTTACTAAATACTCATAAGCTTCTAACAAAGTAGGAAAAACTAAAATACTTCCAGCTTCTTTTAGTTCTTGCTCAGAATGCTGCGTTGAGATTCCAATAGGAACCATCTTTGCTAATTTTGCAGCTTTTGTGCCTGTTAAACTATCTTCAAAAACCCAAAGATCTTGAAAGTCACTTTGTCTAAAGCCCAATGCATTTGCTAAAGTGATGTAGGCTTCTGGTGCTGGTTTTGGTTTTTCATAATCTTGCACACCAAAAACAACAGGAAAATCTAATCTTAAATGCTGTACACTATTTTTTAAAAACTGTTTTGTCGCATTACTTGCAATTCCGAAAGGTATGCCCTCTTTGGTTAGTAGTGTTGTAAACTCTCTAACGCCCGGTAATAATTTCGGAACTTTAAAGTGAATGTCTAGATATTTGTCCTTTAAAGCATATAGTTCTTTTGTCCGTTTTTCTTCACCAATAACACTGCAAAAATATTCGGCAATAACCATCGGAGATTTTCCTGCATGACTTTTGGGAAAAGGGGCTATTTCTTTATTAAACAATTCTTTAAAAGCTTCGCTCCAAGCAGCACCATGACTTTCGAAACTATTTACAACAACGCCATCAAAATCAAATAAAAATCCTTTAGGCAGCTGCATGTTCTCTTTCTTTTTCGTTTAATAACTTTATTAAATAGGGATTTAAAAATTTATTAGAAGGATCTAACTCTTTTCTTAAAACTTTAAAGTCTTCCCATTTATTGTAAATTTTAGACAAGGTTTCATCTTTGGCTACAAAGCGTTTTCCCCAGTGAGGCTTTCCTCCGTATTTTAAGAATACTTTCTCAATACTTTTAAAAGCTTCATAGGTATCTGCTGTTGCTGCATTTCTAGAAACACAACCCATTGTTACCGTATCTTCTCCGTAAGCATAACTTAACCAAGACTTGTCTTTTTGTATAAAACGTACATCCATAGGAATGTGAATAAAAGAACGATTGCTCCATTTGTTGATTTCGGTCTTCAATTCTTCAAAGACTTTTGGAAATATATCTAAGCCAATTGTCCATTCTGCCAATTCTATCGTCGAACCTCTAGATTTGGTTACTGTGGCTTGGTATAATGATCCCTTGTGCTCTTTGGTGCTGCTAAAGAAACCTCTGTATAAAAGTTTATTGGCAATGGCCGTAGTCCATGGAAAAAGGTGAGAATATTTATATAAGATCTTAGAGGCTGTTCTTCGATGTTTTAAATATGCAGGACCTAAGTTCTCTGTAACTTCTGTGTCTGGATCAATTTTATCTCCTGTTATTACATAGCCTTTATCCGTATGAGGAAGCCATAATATTCTTAGGAAATCGTGTTTTTGTAAACGTTGCTTAATTTTAGGCAACCATTCAGAATCATCCTCAGGCCCCTCTTTTACGTGTAATGTGTAAATCGGTTCACATTTAAAGGTGATTTCAGACATTACGCCTAAAACACCTAGAGAGACTCTTACTGCATCGATAAGCTTGTCTTTCTGATCAATTACTTTTAAAGAACCATCTGCTAAGACCATACTGCAGCTCGTCATGTATTCACACAACAGTTTTCCACTTGTTCCGTGTGTTCCTGTAGCCAACGCGCCACCAATTGTGATGGTATTAATGTCTGGCAAACAAGGAATACACCAACCTTTTGCTTCTATAGCTTCTAATAGATCACCTAAAATAACACCAGATTGCACTGTTATTTTGTGCTCTGCGTCATCATAAGAGAGTATTTTGTTGTACGTAGTGATGTCTAATAACGTTTCTAAACCAGAGGCGATGTCTGCGGATGATTGTTTGGTTCCGAAAACACGTATTTTTTCAGAATTCCTAATAACATCCTGCAATTCTTTCTCTGTTGTAACTTTAAAAAGTGATTTGTAGTTGTACGAAACATTCTCATTCCAACTTACCCAAGTACCGTTTTTGTTTTGTTTCATGTTTATATTAAAATGTTAAACAAAAGTAATTCATTATCTTTTCTTCGAGCAATAGATTTCACTTTAATCGAGATTTGATGCTAACTTTAGCATTTCCTTAAGACTTTAAGGAAGCTCTCTATTTTTTCAATAGATAACATTTGTTGTTAACTTTTAGTTTCTTTTTTAATCAAAATGTTCAAAAGATAGAACAAATGCAAACTTTTGATTTTGAAAATATTGTTCGACATTGTTTTTGAAATTTCTAATACAACACTATTAAATATGCTGTTTTTAAATTATAGTTGGGGGAAAAAGCAAAATCTATTTTTTTAATTTAGTTTGTACGAAATTTGTTGGCTGTCTAAAGTTGCCAATAATTCATTTGTGATATGTATTTTTGTATTCCTACTTGGTAAACTCACTTCTAATTTCTCTTTTTTATCCCAAATAGTAAAGCTCAAACCCTGTTTTCCTGGCATATTTTTTAAAATGGATTCTAAATTTAGAATCGTGTCTTCTTTCACTTGGCTTAAAGGAAGTTGAATGGTTACTTTTTTACAGAGTTCATCCATAATATCATGTAACAATTTCATTTCAGTAAATTTCAATCTTGGTTCTCCAACAACCCCTTCTTTGTTTGTCCAACCCGCTTGAATGGTAGATCGAATAAATAAAAACTGATTTGGAACTAAGAAATGTTGCATTCTAAGGTATTCTTCTCCAAAAATCCTGAACTCATTACTGTCGGCATAATCTTCAACGGTAAATAAAGCCCAGCCTTTTCCCGCTTTAGATACGCGATGTTGCACATCGGTAACAATGCCTGCAAAAGCGAGGTTCATGCCCACAAATTTTGCCAAATCAACTTTAAAGTATTTTAAAGAAGCATTGCAAAATTTTAATTCATTTCTAAAATCATCTAATGGATGCGCAGAAATATAAATTCCAATCACTTCTTTTTCTTGTGATAGTAGCTCCATAGTTCCCCAAGTTTCACATTCTGGAATATCTGGTTCTGGAAACTGAACGGTAGAGGCTTCACCAAACATAGAAACTTGCGCAGAATTCTCATTTTCTTGATATTTACTTCCAAACTTCATTGCACGCTCTAAAAAAGTCAACCCCTTTTCATCTGTATGAAAATATTGTGCTCTGTGCGTATCCTCAAAAGAATCAAAAGCACCCGCTTTTATTAAGCTGTCAAAAGATTTTTTATTGGCTGCACGCAAATCAATACGTTTTGCTAAATCGAAAATAGAGGTGAAGTTTCCGTTTTCTTTTCGTTCTTCAATAATGGCTCTTACTGCTCCAGATCCAACACCTTTTACAGCTGCCATTCCAAAACGCACAGCGCCCTCCTCATTCACAGAGAACTTTAAAAATGATTCATTTAAATCTGGTCCGAAAACGGGCAATTCCATGCGTTTGCATTCTTCCATGAAGAAAGAAACTGATTTAATATCATTCATATTATTAGAGAGCACAGATGCCATATATTCTGCAGGATAATGCGCTTTTAAATAGGCAGTTTGATATGCAATCCAGGCATAACATGTAGAGTGAGATTTGTTAAAAGCATAACTTGCAAATGCTTCCCAATCTTTCCAAATTTTCTCTAATTTTTCTGCATCGTGACCCTTTGCAGCGGCTTGTTCTATAAACTTTGGTTTCATTTTATTTAAAACCGAAATCTGTTTTTTACCCATTGCTTTACGTAAAACATCGGCTTCACCTTTTGTGAAATCTGCTAATTTTTGCGAGAGTAACATTACTTGCTCCTGGTAGACCGTAATTCCGTATGTTTCTGCCAAATACTCTTCCATAGCAGGCAAATCGTATTCAATATCTTCACTACCGTGTTTTCTGTTAATAAAAGACGGAATGTATTCCATCGGACCCGGTCTGTACAAAGCATTCATTGCAATTAAATCTGCAAAAACAGTCGGTTTTAAAGAACGCATGTGCTTTTGCATTCCTGGAGATTCATATTGAAAAATACCTACAGTTTCTCCACGCTGAAAGAGCTCGTATGTTTTTACATCGTCTAAAGGAAAACTGTCTGGGTCTAAATCAACATCATGCCTCGCTTTTACAATTTTAACGGTATCTTTAATTAAGGTTAGCGTTTTTAATCCCAAGAAATCCATTTTTAACAAACCTGCTGATTCTACTACAGAGTTGTCAAATTGGGTTACATACATGTCGGAATCCTTTGCCAAAGCAACTGGAACATAATTGGTAATATCTCCTGGGGTAATAATAACGCCGCACGCATGAATTCCTGTATTTCTAACAGAACCTTCTAGCATGGTTGCTTTGTTTATGGTTTCTGAAACCAAATCATTTCC
>ENA-ORXF01001716-ORXF01001716.1-marine-metagenome-genome-assembly--contig:-NODE-1716-length-13837-cov-10.024419_pt1 | contig 13837 bp, 14 predicted proteins | sample MGYA00237864_ERZ511476 | MGnify/ENA primary metagenome ERZ511476 (study PRJEB26306, sample SAMN06343908) | marine metagenome | isolation source: coastal waters | place: Atlantic Ocean: West Antarctic... | reverse complement strand
AAATACTCTATCCTGGATTCTGTTAGTGGCCTTGGACCCTCCAAAAAAAGTAAACTTTTAAATCATTTTAAATCTCTACGGCAAATTAAAAACTCATCTCTTCAGGAGCTATGTATGGTGGAAGGGATTAGTATTAAACTAGCAGTAAAGATTCAAAAAACATTACTATAACTATGAGCAACTTCATTCATTCTTTAACTTTCTTTAGATTATTTTCAGGCCCAATTATTTTTTGGCTAGTACTGATTGCAGAGCAGTATGGGCTGGCCCTAACTTTATTTGCTATTGCAAGCTTATCTGACTACCTAGATGGCTTTTTGGCTAGAAAATATTATTCAGAGACAGCATTTGGTGAAGTCCTTGATCCTATTGCAGATAAGATTTTAGTACTTTTTCTAATCATCACATTAACTCTCTTTTTTCAAAGCTATTTTATAGGTTTTGTTGGCGCGATTATATTATCGAGAGAGCTTTGGGTCAGCGCATTAAGGGATATGAATGCTAGGAATAATAAATCAGATGCTACAAAAGTCACCTACCTTGCAAAGCTAAAGACGACTTTACAATTTATTACATTCGGCAGCTTTTTCATTGGGATATATTTTAATAACGCTTTAATCATTTTTATAAGTAATTTTCTCTTGTTTTCATCCATGCTTATCGTTGTTCATACAGGAATTAGTTATACACAAGCAAGCTTTAGAGATTGATCTTTAAGGTATAATCTAAAGGATGGAGTTAGAATCTTTTTTCTAAATGATATTGAAATGAATTTATTTATTTATGGAGCTGGTGGTCACGCAAAGGTTGTAGCAACTGCAGCTTTTGAAACAGATAGCTATGAAAAAATATATTTCTTAGATTCAGCAAAAAAAGATTTTAAGTTTTTTAAAAAAAGTGCAATTTTTTCCCTGAATCCTGATGATGACTTGTTAACCTCATCAGTTGATGCTCAATCAATTATAGCCATTGGAGATAATCATATTAGAATGAAAATTGCATTGGAGTCTATTAACGATAATTTTATTTCGATTCAGAGTCCGAATTCATATCTATCTCAATTCTCAAAAATTTCAGAAGGAGTATTTATTTCAGCTGGAGCCATGATTAACGCAGATTCATTTATTGGGCCTCATGCGATTATCAATACGGGTTCAGTTATTGAGCATGATTGTAAAATTGGTAGTTTCTCGCATGTTGGTCCAAATGCTGCATTAGGAGGTAATGTTGAGTTGGGTTCAAATGTTTTTATTGGAGGAGGAGCATTTGTTAATCCCAATCTTTCAATTTGCAATGATGTAACTGTTGGAAGTGGATCCGTAGTGATTAATAATATTAGCGAACCAGGAATATATGCTGGAGTACCAGCTAATAAAATAAAATAATAAGTGAGGGATATGAAAAATTCAGAACAACTAGTTTTAGTAACAGGAGCTGATGGTTTTATTGGATCACATCTTGTAGAAATGCTTCACTCTGAGGGCTTCAAAGTAAGAGCATTAGCTCAATATAATTCTTTTAATAATTGGGGATGGTTGGAGGATGTTGGGTGTAAGGAAGAAATAGAAATTTTAACGGGAGATATTAGAGATCCATTCTTTTGTAATGAAATATGTGAGGGAGTGAATATTATTTTTCATCTTGCGGCTTTAATTGCTATTCCATATTCATATATTGCTCCGCAGAGTTATGTGGAGACAAATATTACTGGAACCTTAAATATTTGTAAGGCTGCTCTTGATCAGAGAGTTTCTAGAGTCATTCACACATCAACGAGTGAGGTATATGGCTCAGCTCAGTATGTACCAATAGATGAGGCGCATCCTTTACAGGCGCAATCACCATACAGCGCATCAAAAATTGGCTCAGATGCAATGGCGATGAGTTTCTTTAATTCATTTGAACTGCCCTTAACTATAGCTAGACCTTTCAATACTTATGGTCCAAGACAGTCAGCCAGAGCGTTCATACCAACCATTATCTCTCAAATTGCAAATAATGAGCTGAAGCTTAGCCTTGGCGATACCTCCCCCACAAGAGATCTAAATTTTGTTTTAGATACATGTAAAGGGTTTTTGGAGCTAGCTAACTCTAGCGAAGCAATTGGAGAGGTAGTTAATATAGGATCAAATTTTGAAATTTCTGTTGGCGAAGTTGCCTCTTTGATTAAATTAGAAATGAAAAGTGATATTGAAATTATTACTGACGCAAAAAGAATACGCCCTAAAAAATCAGAAGTGACTCGTTTATGGTGCGATAATCAGAAAATTAAAAAGCTTACAGGCTTTAAGTCCAACTATGATATGGCATCCGGCTTAAAGGAAACAATAGATTGGTTTCAACAGCCTTCAAATTTAGCAAAGTACAAATCAGATATTTACAATATATAAAACCTAATGTTTGATCACTTAGCTAAATTTATTCAAGATAAATATCGTACCAATTCATTCATTCCGCTTCATGAGCCTAGATTTATTGGTAAAGAGAAGGAATTCGTATCTCAAACTATTGACTCAACATTTGTATCTAGCGTTGGTCAATATGTAAATCAGTTTGAAGAGGATCTAGCAAAATATACTGCAAGCAAGAGGGCTATAGCTATAGTAAATGGAACATCTGCTTTACATCTATCAATGCTAATGGCTGGTGTTAAGCCAGGTGATTATGTTATTACTCAGGCTTTAACTTTTGTTGCTACTTGCAATGCTATTCATTACTGTCAAGCAGAACCAATCTTAATAGATGTTGATAAAAAAACTCTAGGCCTTTCTCCCATTGCATTAGAAGCTTGGTTAGAAGAAAATGCGTTTGTTGATACTGATCAAGTTTGTAAACTAAAAAATTCTAAGAGAGCAATTAAAGCATGTATTCCAATGCATACATTTGGTCATCCAGTTGAAATTGATACCCTAGCTACAATATGCAATGTATGGAAGCTCGCTATGATTGAAGATGCGGCAGAGTCACTTGGCAGCTTATTCAAGGATACTCATACCGGAACATTTGGCCTGATGGGGACCTTGAGCTTTAATGGCAATAAGATCATTACTACTGGCGGTGGAGGAGCAATTCTTTGTAATGAAGAATTGTATTTAAAGGGGAAGCATCTAAGCACGACTGCTAAAAAACCTAATGACATTCACTTCGTTCATGATGAAGTTGGTTTTAATTACAGATTGCCCAATATCAATGCAGCATTAGGATGCGCACAATTAGAATCTATTAATTTATTTGTTAAGCAAAAGAGACAATTAGCAGAAGAGTATGCTCAGCTATTAAAAAACTCTAATTTAGAGTTTTTTAAGGAGCCAAAAAACTGTCGTTCTAATTACTGGCTGAATACTATTATTTGTCATGATGAGTCCCAGCGCAACGAGCTTTTAAACTATATGAATAGTAGGGAAATTATGACTCGACCTGTATGGACGCCAATGAATAAGCTTCCAATGTTTAAGAATTCTATCTCTGATAGCCTGCAGAATACATTATGGCTTGAAGAAAGAATTGTGAATATACCTAGCAGCCCGCCACCCTGTTCAATATGAACTTAGAAAGCAATATCTCAAAAACACTTATTATTGCCGAAGCTGGTGTTAACCATAATGGAGACTTGAAAACTGCTAAAGAGCTTATCCATCAAGCAGCCATTGCAGGTGCAGATTTAGTAAAGTTTCAAACATTTACCGTAGCTAAACTTCTAACTTTAGAGGCGCCAAAAGCAGATTATCAAAAAGATCCTAATGCGCTGACCACTTCAAATTATGAAATGCTGGAAAGCTTAGAGCTATCTAAAAATGATCATTTAGAACTTATTCAAGAGTGTAAAAAACATGGCATTGAATTTTTTTCAACCGCCTTCGATGAGGCTAGTTTAAGCTTTCTGTTGGAGCTAGGAATGTCTAAAATCAAGATCCCATCTGGTGAAATTACCAACAAACCATTGCTAGAGTTCATTGCTCAATTTGATATGCCAGTAATTATGTCAACAGGAATGGCAGACTTGAATGAAATTCAGAGAGCTATAGAGGTTCTTTGTAGTAATAAATTAACAAGGGAGAATATTACAATTCTTCATTGCACTTCACAGTATCCAGCAAGTTTTGAGAATATAAATTTGCGCGCAATAACATCAATGAAGAAGAAATTTAATTTAAATATTGGTTATTCAGATCATACTCTTGGCGCAGAGGCCTCTATTGCTGCTGTTTCTCTAGGCGCTACTATTATTGAAAAGCATATTACATTAGATTCGAATATGTCTGGACCAGATCATAAGGCCAGTATGGAGCCTAAAGATTTTCAAGATATGGTTTCCGCCATTCGAAATATTGAAAGAGGTTTAGGAAATGGAATAAAGGCACCAACTAGTGAGGAACTTGGAATGAGGACCGTAGCAAGGAAATCTTTAGTGGCGAATAAAAAAATAGAGAAAGGAGAAATATTTACCCAAGAAAATTTAACGGTTAAACGACCAGGCAATGGCATTTCACCAATGAGTATAAATGAAGTGATAGGGACTAAAGCAGTATATTCATTCGAAGAAAATGATTTAATTAAAATATGAAAAGAAAAATTTGTTTTATTACCGGCACCAGAGCCGAATATGGCTTACTGCGCCAATTAATTTTAAGCACAAGTAAAGACAAATCCCTTATCTCTCAAATCATAGTTACTGGATCGCATCTCTCACGAGATCATGGCTTAACTTACAAAGAGATTGAAGCTGATGGGCTCGTAATTACTAATAAAGTTAATCTTAAAATAAAGGGTGACTCATCCCAAGAAATTATTAACTCTATGAGCGAGGGCTTGAAAGGTTTTTCAAAAGCTTTATCAATTTTAAAGCCTGATTTAGTTATTATTCTTGGAGATAGGTATGAGATTTTTGCAGCTGCATCTACGGCAATGATTTTAAATATACCTATTGCTCATATTCATGGAGGCGAGACAACAGAGGGTGCATATGATGAGGCAATGAGGCATTCAATCACTAAAATGTCCCATCTTCATTTTGTGGCAGCACCAGAGTATCAAAAAAGAGTTCATCAGCTTGGCGAGAATTCCAAAAATATTTTTCTTGTAGGAGGTCTCGGTGTCGATGCAATGCATAGCTTAAGTCTATTAAATAAAGGAGATTTAGAAAAATCACTAAACTATAAATTTGGTAAAAGAAATCTTTTAATTACATTACATCCAGAGACATTAGAGAAAAAGAAAACATCGACAGATCAAATTATTGAATTGCTATCTGCACTTGAGGAAGTTAAAGATACTAAATTTATTTTTACTTTACCAAATGCTGATACCAATAATCGTAAAATTACGAAGATGATAGAGAAATTTCATGCAGAGCATCCATCTGTATCTAAGATATTTCCATCCTTAGGGCAATTGAGATTTTTATCAACTTTAAAATTTATTGATGGTATCGTAGGTAATTCTTCTAGCGGACTGACCGAAGCTCCAAGCTTTAAAATAGGTACAATTAACCTGGGAGATAGGCAAACAGGCCGTCTAAAGGCGAAAAGTGTAATAGATTCAAATTTTGAAAAGAAAAAAATTTTAAGATCTATTAAAACTTTATATACCAAGAGTTTTCAAAGAAATTTATCAAGTGTTGTAAATCCTTATGGGAAGCCAGGAGCAAGCAAAAAAATTCTTAAAACTATTAAAGAAATTTCACTAGAAAATATCCTGAAAAAGAAATTTCATGACTTATAAACTAATTGATCTGGGTAATTTAGGAGTTTTCATATGATTGAAGGAAATCATTTCTATTTAAAGGCTACAAATTCAATTTTAGAAGTCATTAACAACATTGAGGATAGTCAATATCAAATTTGCTTTATTGTTGATGATAAAGATTGTTTGATTGGCTCAATTACTGATGGAGATATTAGAAGGGGGTTGATAGAAGGATATGCAATTGAAAGTCATGCATCCAAAATTATGAATTCTAAGCCTATTTCAATACCCAGCTCACATAGTGAAAAAGAAGCTCAAACAATAATGGCATCAAATCAGATTAAGCAATTGCCTGTAATCGATACAGATAACAAGTTAATTGGCGTGCATTTAATGGATCAGATTTTAAACCTTACTCCAAAAGAAAATTCTATCTTAATCATGGCTGGCGGCTTCGGAAAAAGGATGATGCCCTTAACAGAGAACATACCCAAACCTATGCTTAGGGTTGGCGGCAAACCAATTCTTGAGCACATTATTCTTAATGCAAAGGCTCAAGGATTTAGAAAATTTATTATTTCACTTTATTATTTAAGCGATGTAATTATTGACTATTTTGGCGATGGTTCAAATTTAGATATATCTATTCAGTATATCCATGAAAGTGAGCCTTTAGGAACCGCTGGCGCCTTGTCCCTTATTGAGCCTCTTCCTAGTCAACCATTTATCGTCACTAATGGAGATATTATTACAGACATTAACTATGCAAATCTCCTACATTTTCATGAATCAAATCAGTCCGAAGCAACTATGGCAATTAAGAAGTATGAATTACAAAATCCCTATGGAGTTGTAAATACAAAGGGCCTTGAAATTATTTCTTTTGAAGAGAAGCCCATACAAATCTCATATGTGAATGCCGGAATTTATGCTCTTAATCCTTCCAGTTTAAAATACTTACTAGTTAATGAGCATTGTGATATGCCTGATTTTTTTAAAAAATTAAGGCATGAAAAGCATTTAATTACAGCATACCCAATCCACGAACCATGGGCTGATGTAGGTCGTCCTATTGATTTGTCTGAAGTGAATGAGAGTGAAGCAGGAAAGTGAGTGAAAGCAAAAAAGGTGTATTTGCTATTATTGGTTTGGGTAGTATTTCAGATAGGCATCGAGCAAACTTAAAATTACTATTTCCTTCTCATCAAGTGGCATGTTTGTCCTCTTCTGGCAGAAAACTCAATAGTTTGCCCTCTTCGTGTGATATTTTATCCAATTCCTTGGAGGAGATTATCTCATTAAATCCTACTTTTGTTATTGTTGCATCCCCAGCTACTTTTCATGCTCAGCACGCCATCCCATTTATCGAAAATAATATTCCCGTATTAATTGAGAAACCAATAGCTGCAGATATGCAAGATGCAATTAAAATTGCAGAGTCTGCTAAAAAATATAAAACTCCAGTTGGCATTGGGTACTGCTTACGGTACAAGCCTTTTCTCACTGAGGTAAAAAATTTCTTAGACAATGGAATAATTGGAAAAATTACTAATGTCAGGATTGCTGCAGGCTCTTACCTCCCAGATTGGAGACCTAAAACAGATTATCTGCGGTCAGTTTCTGCCTCCTCTCATCTTGGGGGTGGGGCTTTGCTAGAGCTTAGCCATGAGATAGATTACGCTAATTTTATTTTTAAGCAGCTCCATTTTGAATCTGCTATTGTGCAAAATTCTAAAATTTTAAAAATTGATGTGGAGGATAGCGCAGAGATAAATTTCACCCTTCCGGAAGGTGGAGAATGCAAAGTAAATTTAGATTTCTTGCAAAAACCATCTATAAGGTATGCATATTTTTTTGGTAGCGAGGGTAAAATTTTATGGGACTTACAAAATAATAATGTTGATATATCAGCATCTGATCTTAAAAAAATCTTAAAAATTGAGTGCTGGGATTCTAATAAGATGTATATTGAAATGATAAAAGACTTTGTCTTTAACTTTATAGATCATCAGAGTAGTAAAATCTGTAAAGTCTCCGAAGCTTTATCTGTTTTAGAATACATAGAGCAAGCAAAGCAGTTTAAGGACATAGATACTAATGAATAAATTTGCATTCATATTTGCTAGAGGTGGCTCGAAAGGCCTAAAGAAAAAAAATATTAAACTTTTTGGTGGTAAGCCATTAATAGCTCATACAATTTTACAGGCTCTTGATTGTCAGATTTTTGATAAAGTATTCGTCTCTACTGACGACAATGAAATAGCCAGTATCTCGACTTCCTTCGGAGCAGAAGTCATTATGCGGCCTGATTCCTTGGCACAAGATAATTCTCCCGAATGGCTGTCATGGAGGCACGCTATTTCATATACTGAGGAGCATTTTGGAGCCTTTGAAAAATTTATTTCCTTGCCGCCAACCAGTCCCCTAAGAAATAAAGATGATATTATGGATGCTATTAATCATTTGAATATGAATACAAAAGCAGATTTGTGTTTGGCCATTTCAGAATCTTCTAGGAACCCATCATTTAATATGGTTTTCAAAGACGAAAAAGATTTCCTTGAGCTGGCAACCAAAACTGAAAAACCAATTATTAGAAGGCAAGATGCAAAGCCTATCTTTGATATAACAACAGTTGTTTATGTTGCTAAAACACAATACATTATGGAGAAAGAGGGTATTTTTTCAGGATCAGTCATTGGCTTTGAGATACCTAAGGAAAGGGCAGTTGATATCGATGATATTCTTGACTTTCAATTTGCAGAATTTTTATATGAACAATTAAATTATGTTGAATAAAAATAGGTACTTAGTGATTGGCGGGGGAGGGCTCCTTGGCAGCCACCTTGTCTCAGAAATTTTACTTACCGGTGCAGAAGTAATTGCCGTTGATAGAGATCTAGATCATATGAAGAAAACCTTGGTTTCATTAGGCATCCAACTGGACTCACCAAAACTACATCTTAATTCTTTAGATATCACCAATGAACCAGAGACTAAAAAATTCTTTAATGAAATTAATCACATAGATGGAGCTGTTAACTGCTCCTATCCAAGAGGCGAGAATTATGGAGCGGCATTTCTTGAAGTTTCACAAAAAGACTTTAATCATAATGTTGCATTGCATCTAGGCTCAGCATTTTTACTTATGAGAGAATGTGCAAGCTATTTCAACAAAAATAAACATGCATTTTCACTTGTTAATCTTGCATCAATTTATGGCTCCTCAGCTCCAGACTTCTCAATTTATAAAGATACTGATATGACAATGCCTATTGAGTATGCTGCTATTAAATCAGCAATCATTCATATGAATAAATATGTAGCAAGCTTTGTATCTAATTCTTTGTTTAGAGTAAATAGCGTTAGTCCAGGCGGGCTAAAATTAGACCAGCCTAAGAGTTTCATTGATTCATATGCAAAAAAAACCTTGGGACATGGGATGATTTCGCCTAAAGATGTGACTGGACCTATTATTTTTTTATTGTCTGATACATCTAATTATATAAACGGACAAGATGTTGTTGTGGATGATGGTTTCAGCTTGTAAGTATTTGCTCTTGAATACGTTTAAAAGTTAAAAATCTTAATTTTTTATATAGTATTAATTTTTTCTACAAATTTTCTTAGCGACTCACCATGAGTATCATCAATATATTGTGATAATTTTTCTTGATCTTCTTGCCACCATATCGATTTTTTTTTGTAAGGATATGGCTCAAATTCTTCTTCTTCGTTAGTGCAAAGACAAATTGGTGCTATTCCATATTGCAAGGCTTCACAGAGGGTAGTTGATGCCCAGCTAGCTACAAATTTAGGCTTTTCTTCTCTCATTAATTCCGAGGCCGAGGCTGAAATACTTTGATTGATTGTAATATTTTTATTTTCTAAGAATTCCAAGTGTAAATCACCTTTGTATGATGGATGAAACTTCATAATAATTTCATAATCATATTTTTGAAAAAACTTTATTACCATCTTGAGAGTTTCTATATCCATTAATTGATTTAGATCAATCAGAAATATTAAGATCTTATTTTTTAAACCTTCAATTTTTTTATAATCGTCATATAGTTTGATTTGACTAGAAATACCATGTTCATATAAGTAATTTTTTTCATCCTCAGAATATAGATAAATAAATTCATAATCTGGAAATGCAATAAAATAGTCTAAAGGGTTCGGTTGAATATCCTTTTCATGGAGCTTAGCTTGTTCTAGCAATCCGTGTGCCAGCCAATAAGCTGGAACAGAAGATACTATTGCAGCAGCAGAAATCAAATGAACACCACCTGAAAAAATTTTAATAGCTGGGTTTTGTTTTTTTAGGTTTTTAAAAAGGCAAGTGAAGTATGCAAATATAGGCAATGATACTAAAGCTTCATATAAAATAAGTTTTTTGCCCTCTTTTTTTTCTAGCTTAGAGAGCACAGGAATTAATTCTTTAAAGGTTAAGCAAAACTCGACATAAATATCCCAAAAATTTAATTTTATTATTTGAGTAAATTTATTTTTATCGAAGCAATCAAGATAAATATATTGATCTGGATCATTTTTAGGATTGAATAATTTGAAATATTTCATATGCATATGAGGTGCTGCAGATCGGACCACCAAATGATCTGGAATATTCTTTTTCTGTACTTTTTGAAGTAAATATAACTGGAATATCCTTACAGACCCAAACATAAAAATAATCGGACTAAGCAATAAAAGACTGGATTTTCGCTCTAAAAAAGAATTCTCTCTGGGTATGTACGACTTTGCAAAAATCCATACTATTCTTTGAGAGATTGGCATTCTAAATTAAGAGTCTAGTTTAATAAGTGAATATTATACCTCACAATATATATCAGATTTTTAAAATGAAGCGATGATCCTTTAACTTCAGTTTACAACTATTGCTTTAAAAAATGACTATAATTGTTCCTTGCCTGCAATAGATTTTACCTTTGAGGATTGAGGAAAATATGACTAATAAAGTATTTTGGTGCAAAACATGCCTAAACATGTCTACACGACCAAGAATTGAATTCAATAATGATGGCGTATGCAATGCATGCCAATGGTCAGAAGAAAAGGACTCCTTGGATTGGAGTAAACGCGAGGCAGAACTTCACGCCTTACTTGAGAAGTATAGGGCAAAAGATCAAAGATCTTTTGACTGCGTGGTCCCTGTGAGTGGAGGCAAAGATGGCTCTTATGTTGCCCATACATTAAAAACAAAATACGGTATGAATCCTCTTACGGTAACTGTAAGGCCTGCCTTAAGTCTTGATATCGGAAATAGGAATCTAACTAATTTTATTGATTCGGGTTTTAATCATATTCATGTATCACCAAGTGCTACAGTTATGCAGAAGTTAAATCGACTAGGCTTCATGGAGAAAGGCTTCCCCTATTACGGCTGGTTGATTGCAATTAAAACAGCTGTTATTCAAACAGCCATGAATTTTAGCATTCCATTAATCTTTTACGGAGAGGATGGTGAGGTTGAGTATGGCGGCTCAACTGAAAGTAAAAATAACCCTCTGTATTCAATAGATTATATGAAAAGGGTTTATTTTGAGGGAGGGTATGAGAAAGTTTTTTCTAAAGTGCTGAAGGATCCAGGAGTATCTGAGGGAGATCTGGCCTTTTGGCAATTTCCAAGTAATGAAGAGGTTAAGCGCCATGATCTTGCTTTTACTCATTGGTCTTATTACGAACCATGGGATTCTTATAGAAATTACATTGTAGCCAAGGATCATTGCGGCTTGGAGGATAAGGGGGATAATAATTCTGGTACATTCACTAATTTTGCTCAAAATGACCAGGCACTATATTCTCTTCATGCATACCTTATGTATTTAAAATTTGGATTTGGGCGCGCTACTCAAGATGCTGGGATAGAAATTAGGAGAGGTGCTATGTCGAGAGACCAAGCACTAAACTTAGTCAGACTTTTTGATGGCCACTATCCCGAGGAGTTTCTTAATGAATACCTCTCATATTATCAAATGGATCTGAGTGAATTCAATCGAGTATTGGATACTTATGCCAATAAAAATTTATTTAGAAAAGAAGAAAATAGTAACTCCATCAATGAATGGAAGCCAAATTTTGTTGTAGATAATCCATTTGAGATATGAATGTAGTTATTATTGATTATGGGTTGGGCAATCTTGCGTCACTCTCAAGCGCTGTCAAAGAGGCGCATAAGTGCAATCCAGTTATCAGTCATGCTGCAAAAGATATATTGGCAGCGGATAAAATTATTCTTCCAGGCGTTGGGGCATTTGATAAGGCAATGTCGAATCTTCATAATTTAGATTTAATTAAGATTATTGGCTCTGCAGTAAATAATATTCCAATTTTAGGTATTTGCCTTGGTATGCAGATTTTATGCAGCAGCAGCACTGAGGGAAGTCTTACGAAGGGTTTAAGCATAGTGGAGGGCGAATTTGATAGATTTTCATCTGCTAAATTCACCGTCCCACATATCGGATTCAATCAAGTTAATGTTTCGCAGCCTAGTATCTTGTTTAACAATATACCGAGCAATCCTGATTTTTATTTTGTGCATAGCTACCGACTTCATAGCGCTAAAAATATTTTATGTCATACAAGCAATTATGTAGATAATTTTGTCTCTGCTTTTGAGAGTAAATATATTTTTGGAACCCAGTTTCATCCTGAGTTAAGTCAAAGCAATGGATTGAAGCTATTGCAAAATTTTTTACTATATCGTGCTTAGAAAGAGATTGATATTTGTTCTGATTTACTCAGATGGTTCTTTTTGCCAAAGTAGAAATTTTAGACTTCAAAAGGTTGGAAAAGTTGATTGGATAATTGATAACTATAAATTTACCCAAGTATCGAAATATATTGATGAGCTAATTATCTTGGATGCTTCTCCTGTAAAAAATACTGCAACTTTTTGTAAAGATGTAAAAAGTATTATTGAGAATATTCGTATTCCAAAATGTTTTGGTGGGGGAGTGTCAAGCTATGCGGATGCTTTTGAAATGTTTGAAGCTGGTGCTGATAAGATCTCAATTAATTCACTCGCATTTGACGACCCAATTGCATGCAAGGAAATCATAAGTATGTACGGTTCGCAGTCCATTGTGGCATCAATAGATTATAAATCTGTAGATCAGAATGATATTGTATATAAGTCCAATGGATCAATCTCAACTGGAATTCACCTATCAGAACACGTTAACTTTTTAAATACACTTGGATTTGGCGAGATACTATTGAATTCAATAGACAGGGATGGTACTGGATTTGGCTACGATTTAGAGAAGGTGATATCAATATCTGATATATCAACTTCCCCTATAATTGCATTAGGTGGTGCTGGCAATAAAGATCACTTTCATGCCGGGTTGCTTGTTGAAAATGTTGCGGCTGTTGCAACAGCTAATCTATTTAATTTCATGGGAGATGCGCTAGGAATATCTCGCGATTACTTATTAGAAAAAAAAATTAATTTAGCAAAATGGTAACGCCATTCTTTTGTTAGCATTTGCTCTTAATTAATCTTTTGTAATATGCATCCATTTCTAAAGAACTGCTACTAAAAAATTTTAAAGTTAATTGATGGAGATCTTAGCTGAGCCTCTAATTTACTAGCTCTATTAAAAGTCGGAATGACGATAGACATCAAAGGTTTATACCTACGGTTAATTCTAGATATGATTTAAAACATTGCAACTATACATAGATTGAGCTGCACTAGGGAAACCTCAATGAATTCTTGCAATATTATTAATTGGAGCCTTGAGAGCTACCCTAGATAATTTATAATTTTTTTTATTTTTTTTCCCAAAAAATACCTTAAATCAAGATATTTCCATCTCAACGGCTCAGCAAATCTTGCAAAGCTCGATGGAAGTAGAAGCAAGGGAACATGAAAAATCCAAAAAGTAGGGTCGAAATAAAATTTTCTGAGCATTATTGGAAAAGCTAACTTTAAGGAGGCAACATTATATCCCAACTTACCAGTTGTAATTTTATGATAGATAATCTGATTAAGATTTTCATTCATTATCAATCTATGAATTTTTATACGAAGACTCATGCCTAATGAAAAATCATATATATAAGAAGTATATTTTAGGAAATCTATATGAGCTTCAAGATAAAAATCTTTAGCATGCTCACT
>ENA-ORXF01001713-ORXF01001713.1-marine-metagenome-genome-assembly--contig:-NODE-1713-length-13844-cov-4.980243_pt1 | contig 13844 bp, 16 predicted proteins | sample MGYA00237864_ERZ511476 | MGnify/ENA primary metagenome ERZ511476 (study PRJEB26306, sample SAMN06343908) | marine metagenome | isolation source: coastal waters | place: Atlantic Ocean: West Antarctic... | reverse complement strand
AAACAATTTAAAAAAAAAAAAAAAAATAAAAAAAAAAAAAATAACACAAGGTTATACTACTAATCTGAATACAATTCCGAATCTAAATAATGAATCTAATAATATACCAAATTAGATTAATTGAATTAATAAAATAACAATAGATTTCATTAATTTTTAAAAAATTTTATATTTTTTAAATACATAATTAAAATTAAATAAATAATAACTAAAATTATTATTGATAATATAATATTTGAGTTTTTATTTTCATTTGTTATAACTGTTAAAATACTTTTTTTTGATATACCATCTGCTGGTTTTATACAACCTTTTTCTATATTTTTAAGTCTTTCATCATTAGTGGTTTTTGTACATTGTGCTCTATAAGATTCATATTTTTGTGTTACTTCATTAAATGACGGTATGTCACATTTGGGAACTCCTAATTTATCATTAACTTTATTATGAACTAAATATAACCATAAACATAAATCTTTTCTATTATTTAAAAAATTATCAATTGGTAATTCTTTAAAATATTTATCATATGATTCACGACAATATTTACAAGGCAAAACTTTACCTAAATTATAGAAAAAATTTTTATAAAAATTTTTCTTTTCTAAATGTTCTGGATTCATTTTATTTATTTCTAAAGGATAACCAAATGTAATACTATGTAAAAATGACCAACCAGGTGGTCCCCACACTTTAGTCATCATACCATTATCCATATAATATTACTATATTTTTTAATTAATCATTCTAAATAACTATAAAACATAACAAATAACTATATTAAATATATTTAATATATTGAATGAATTATATTGAATGAATTATATTCTAACTTTTTTATTTGGTGGAATTTTATTAATAATTATTAAATATTTTAGTGAAAATATTAAAGATATTCGGTTTAGTGCTGTAATAGCTACATTTCCTTTAGGTTTAATAACAAGTGTTATGATAACTCAACAAAAATTAAATAACTATATTTATTCATATGGAGTAAATTTATTTATTTTATTTTTAAGTAATTGCCTTTATTACATAATAATTAATTATATTAATAGGTATATAGCATTAATCTTAATAATTTTTTTTATTTTTATGTTAAATTATTTATATATTATAATTTTTTGAATAAATTATAATATTTTGAATAAATTATTATTATTATTATAGAATGGATATGGAAATTGATAAAGATAATATTAAATTTATAGAAGAAAATAAATTAGAATATATAGAACGAAAAATAAATATTTTAGATATAAAAATTAATGAAATAAATCATAAATTAGATAATTTATATGAAAACTTTTTAATAATTTTTAAAAAAATTGATAAGTTAAATCAGAATTTTTTAAATTAAATCAGAATTATAAACTAAATTCTTAGATTTCATATTATGAGTAAATTTTAATGCTTGTAAATATCTACACGATAATTCGACTACCTTACCAAAATCCTGATTTTTTTTCATATTTCTTAATAAATATTTAACTTGACCACAATTTATACCTGGTATTACATAAGACGAGTCTATTTTCCAAGTGACATTAACTGGACATGTATCTTTCCCTTCACTAACTCTTTGATTTGATAATAATAACTGATGATTAAAATTTATTATTTTTATATACAAATCATTTACTTTTAATAAAGCAACTATCTCTTTATTAGATAAATTAAGGTTTCCTATAATTGTTTTTGGTATTAATGCAACTAAATATTCATTAATTTGTGGATTTGACATATATAAAGTATTTAAAGATATTTTTTCTATATATATTATGATAATATGGTAGCTTGGCCGAGTGGTTAAGGCGGAAGACTTAAGATCTTCTGGACAATGTCCTCGTGGGTTCGAACCCCACAGCTATCACTTATCTCTATATAGGATTTATATAGAGATAATGTTAATTTTTATAATTAATATATGATTAAAAATTTAATTATTTTTATAATTAATATATGATTAAAAATTTAATTATTTTTATAATTATATATGATTAAAAATTTAGATTTTATTCATTTTTTAACTTCAACTTGTATAGTTGAAACATTCTTTTTATTTTTATTTCGTTTTACAAAAAGTCCATTAACTGGTCGCGCAATTAATAACTGGTATACAAATTTAGGTTGGTCAGCAGTTATATTAGATATATTATCAGTATTGATTGGATTTTACATATCAAAATTTATATATTTATATTTGTTAAATAATAATATAATATCAAAAGATAATGAATTATTAAAATTTTTAGGGATTGTATTATTAGTTCAAATAACACATGATTTTTCGTTTTATTTTCTTATTATAAAAAATGCACAAAAAGGAATGAATAAAGTTATTGATGAATTTATTAATTATGCGAATTCAGTTAAAGCAGGAGCTGTTATTGGAGATTCATTAATGTATATAATGGGTGTTCCTATATTATTTTATATATTTAAGAATACGACTGATATAAATATATTTATTATATTATTGTGTTTATATTTAATTGGATATTTTGTATATGAAAAACCTCGTTATTAAATTCTATAATATATTATATGGAAATTATTAAATTAATATTATTATTAATTTCATTACAAATAACATATCAAATTTTTTTAAGGAAGAATCAATTTGAAGCTTTTGAAAATAATGATAGATTATTGGTTAAATTACAAGAATTAGTTTTCAATGATACACATATTTATAAAAGAGATATGGAATTATTTAATAAATATGCTAAATTAAACGAGTGGAAAGATATTAAAGTATTAGATGCGGGGACGGGATATGGTTTACATTATAATTTTTTACCGAAAGAAATTCAAAAAATAGGAGTTGATAAAAATAGATTATATTTGGAAAGGGCTGAAATACGTAATCCAACTGGTAAATTTAAATTAGGAAATTTAAATGATTATAAATTATTTGATTTTCAAGAATTTACACATATTAATTGTATGACAGATACATTAATTAGTAATACATTAGAAGATATTGATTTAATTATTGGTAATTATAAATACTGGTTGAAAAAAAATGGAATTTTAACAATTCATATTTATGATAATGTTGAAAAATTAGACCCTGCGCCGAGGGATTTTTCAATGATGTATGATAATGAAGAAGATAAATTAAAACATGCTTTAACATATTTTAGTAAATTCACTCACGATGCTGTTTTTAAAAATATTGGAGGACATGTTTATGAATATATTGAAAAATATATTGTTAAAAGTGGACATTCAATTAATAAAAAAACTAAATTAAATATTTTACCAAAAGATATATTAGTTAAAAAATTTATTGATAATGATTTTATTTTATACAAAAAAATTGACTTATCAAATTATGATATTGAAGATTACTCACTATATTTTTTTAAGAAAAATATTTAAAATTTAAATTAATATAAGATTATTAATTATGACGATGTTGTGTTTTCATCTGGTTCAGCGTGTTTTACATTGTTTGTTTTTATAAATTCAATAGTTTCTTTTAATGTATCCTTTTCATTTGCTAAATAATTTATATCTGATTTTTTATTTATAAAATCTTGTAAAATATTTTTATTATCAATTAAATAATTTATTTCTTCTTTATTATCTTTAAAAAAATTAAATACTTCATCAATTTCTTTTTTTTTTTCTAAATTACAACAAGATATCCCATTATCATTTTTATTAATTATATTATCTTTATTATCTTCATTCTCTTCATTCTCTTCATTCTCTTCATTATTCGTATTATCTTCATTATTCGTATTATCTTCATTATTCGTATTATCTTCATTTGTCAAATGTTCTGTCAAAAAATTTTTATATATTACTGCAAATACTAAACAAAAAAATATAATACACAGTAAAACATCAAAAAAATTCATTATATAATATATTAATTTAATATATAAAGATTTTATAAATAATAAAGATTTTATAAATAATAAAGATTTTATAAATAATAAAGATTTTAATTATTGAATATTTATAATTATAATATTATAATGTTAATAATTTTTTTAATTATATTACTATTTAGTTTATTTTTATTATATAAATATTTTAATAATGAATATTTTACAAATAATGAAGATTATTATAAAATTATTAATAATAAAGATAAATATATATTAACAAAAAATAGAAATAATATAATAGAATTTAATAAACTTAAATGTAATGATAATAAAATTAAAATTATTAAAACTAAAATCCCCTTTATTTATAATATTTATTTATATGACAAAAAATATGATTTTTATATTGAAAATCATAATGAATTTAAAATTAAACTAAATAATAAAGATATTTATAATGTATTTTTTAGTTTAATTAATAATAAAGAAATAATAACTATTCGTAATCCTAATTTTGATAAATTATGTAACATAAAATCTTTAAATAAAAATGACTATATAATTGATAGCTTAAATAATTTTGATTATAAACTGGGTTTAATATGTTTTACATTAATTAAACATATTAATAAATTAAATTTATGTTAGAAAAAATATAACGTATATTTTTGTGTTTTATATAACGTATATTTTTGTGTTATATAACGTTATATTTTTGTGTTATATACGTTATATTTTTGTGTTATATAACGTATATTTTTGTGTTATATAACGTATATTTTTGTGTTATATACGTTATATTTTTGTGTTATATATAACGTATATTTTTGTGTTATATATAACGTATATTTTTATAAATTATTATTTTTTTTATTATAATTTGTTATAATATTTTTTTTATTTTTATAATGTTAAATTGAATGTGTTGATTTCGGTGAAAACTTAATCTTCGATATCTTCTTCATCTTCTTCAAATAGTTTCTCGATATCTACATTTTTTTCAATTGATAAAATGCAATATTGCTTATCTTCTTCAATAGTAATGTTCAATACATCTTTTTGATAAAGTTCTCTTAAAATACTGTTTGAATCATATGGAAATTGAATACCATTCTTATTTTTCATTTTAAAAAATCCATTCTTTCTACACGACTGTGAATCAATTGACATTTTATATTTTTCTTCGAGATCATCATTTAATTTGGTAATTGCTTCACTTGTTTCAGTAATAATTTCATTACGGAATGCGAAGATATGGTCAAAAAAATTGATATTATCTCTTTTATCCTCTAGAATATCAAAGATTAACCCAGAAAGTTGCTTATCATCTAAATTAAAACTCATATTTTGGATAGTCTTGGCGACTTTCATAAAAAATTCAGATACTTCTTTTTCACTCTTGATATTAGTTGGCTTTACAAATGTTTTTGTTAAAATCGTGTCAATATCAATATCTTCTTTAATTTTCAAGATAAAATATTTCTTATCGGGTGATTTCTCACATTCAAAAACATCTTTTCTATAAAGAATACTGATAATAGAACACGGATTGTGAGGATATTTGGTATCTTTGTGTTTATTTACATTTAGAAAGCCATTTTTTTTCAACCACTTTTGAGTAAGCGAGACTTTATGTTTTTTAGTGAGATATTTTTCTACTTGTACAAATGCTGGACTTGTTTCAGTAATAATTTCCCAATTTAATAATTTAGAAAGTTCTTCATCTTGATATTTTGAATGAATTTTGAAAGTTAATTTTCCATCATTTGTATTTTTGATTCCATCAATAATTTTCTTTAGTAATTCGAAAAAATCATCTGCCGAGGCAATTGATTGGTTATAACTTGCAAATTTTTGGTTGTGTTTATTCATAGTTGACATTTATATTTCTTAATATATGCTTTTAAAATATAAAAATCAATTTTTTTTATATTTCAATTTAATATGTTTAGATTAATATGTTAAATTTAATATGTTAAATTTAATATGTTAAATTTAATATGTTTAATTTAATATGTTTAGATTAATATTATTTAAAATAAGATATTAATAATGATAAGTACTTATAATAAAAGTATTATTAATGATAAACAATATTATAATTTTCTATATAATAAAAGAATTGCTATTGTAGGTCCTTCAAATAATACCTTAAATACAAATCAAGGAAAATTAATAGATAGTTATGATTTAGTTATTAGATTAAATAAAACATTTGAAATTCCTTCACATCTACAAAAAGATGTTGGTACACGTATTGATGTATTATATAATTCAATGAATACATCTGATTACCCACGACAAAATGACCTAACACAAAATAGATTAAATAATTTAACAAATCAAGGTATTAAATATATATCTACACCATATCCTTTTATATATCCATTTGAAAATGATATATTAAAATTTATAAATAATAACAATCACAATATACCATATCATATAATTAATTTAAATTTGTATAAACATTTATTAAGTGCTATTAAAGGTAGACCCTATACGGGAACGTGTGCTATAATGGATTTAATTAGTTTTCCAATTAAAGAATTATATATAACAGGAATCGATTGTTATTTGAATAAATATTATAATGAATATAGGAAAATAAGTAATAATAGTTTACATAATCTACGTAATAATGATATTCATAATAATTATTCTCAATTGATGTTTATTAAACATCTATCATGTTATAATAATAAAATTAAATTAGATAGTTTTTTAGAAAAATATTTTTTTCAATTAGATAGTAAAATATATGATAGTATTAATTTTAAACCCTTCTTTAATCTAAATTTATCAAATAATAATTTATCAAATAATAATTTAAATGATATGATTGATAATAAATTTATTTATTATACTATTAAAGATATTAATGCACCTAACATTTTTTCTATAAAACATTCATTAAATTATCAAAATATAGATAAATATTGTGATATGTATATTAACTTAATTAATCAAACTAAATTTAAAAGTTTTAATATAAATGATAATATTTGTATTTTTATTGATTTTAATGATGACAAAAAAATAAATAATTTATTAAAACAACATACAAATATTAAATTTATATTATCCATCAATAATGATATTTTCACATTTATCAAAAATCTTTCAAATTTTAAATCATTTAATTTTATTTTTCTTAATATACTATTATGTATTCAAATTTTTAATAAAATTTTATATGTTGATAAAAAATTAATTAATGAATTGAGTGAAAAAGAAACAAATATTATTAATTATTTAAATTTTATAAATAAAATTTCAATTGTATAAATCGAAATGTCGATTGTATAATCTTATAAATGTCGATTGTATAATCTTATAAATTTGTATTGTTTAATTATATATGGCATTTATTACAAGCAACTTAAAAGTAAATATTAGTAAGATATTTAATCAGACAATTACCGATGATTTTAATTATACTATACATGGGACATTTGCATCAGGTAAATCTGATTATATATCAGATATTGATTTAGAATTATATTATGGATTAAAAACATTAAATAATAACAATAAAATTATATTTTTTGATGTTTTAATGATATTAATAGAAAATTTAAAAAAAAATAAATTTATGTTAAATGATATAATTTGCGGTATTGATGATAGATTTGATATTTTTAATATTAATATTAATAGAGATTTATCATTTGACAAATATGATGAAAATGAATTAAAAAAAACTGTTAAAGAATATCTTAAAAAAAAAATTATAACAAAAGAAGAAAGTCAAAAATTATTAAAATTTATAAAAAAAAATCCCACATATATGGATGTTATTGGTTTAAAATTATTAATAGAAGATGAATTTCATTTGATACATTGGTCATTAGATGATATTAAAAATAAAAAAATAAATTATAGGAATAAAATATTTTTTTTTAATAATACGATTCATACATCATATTATCCATTAGTTATTACAAATATATTAGAACATGATAATAATTACTATCCAGTTGATTTAAGTATTTTATTTTATATAGGAGATAAACTTCCATTTCCAAAATTTATGCAACATCAAACAACTAATTTTCAAAATAAAATCAAAAATATTTTAATTACCGATAAGGATAGATATAAAAGTAATTTTAAATTTTATTTTGCTTTATTTAAAAATTACTATCAACAAAAATGGATGAAATGTTTAAAAAGATTACGTACTTTAATATCCGATACTGTTTATTTAAATACTAGCTCCATTAATTCACCATCAAATATTAAAATTTTTAATAAATTAACTAATTCAGATAAACAACTGTTGAAAACTGTTCGTTTTGAAATTAGTAATTTATATAATACTCAATTAGGTATGTATAATCATTTAAAAAATCAATTATCATTGATTAATGATTTGATTGATATTATTGATTTTGAAAAAATTAAAAGATTGATAAGACATTTAATACCTAAAATGTCTAATATTTGTTGTTATAAAAATATTGATAAGATTAAAAATGAAATAATTGATTTAATGAAGAAAAATAAAATTGATAAAAAAAAATTAAAAGAGTTATTAAAAGAATTAAATAAAGATGTAAATGAATTATTAAATAATATGGCATATTCACATTTTATTAAAATTTATAATAAATTAACACATATTTATCCTTTTAAATTTAATTTTAATAAAGATTTTAAATAATTTTAATAAAGTTTTTATATTATTATTCATTTTAATAAAGTTTTTATATTAATATTATTATTCATTTTAATTTTAATAAAGTTTTTATATTAATATTATTATTCATTTTAATTTTTATATTAATAATATTTATATGAATAATAATATTATTAGTGAATCAGCTATTTTAAAATTTTTTAAAAGTAGAGGTGAATTTGACAAAAAATTAATTAATTGTATTCAAAATGATATTAACGAAACATTAATAAATAATAATAAAAATCATAAATTCTCAAGTCAAAAAGAATATCAAGAATCATTTGAAAAACAAATTGATTTTTCAAAAAAATTTAAAGATACCGAAAAATCACAAATTGATTCTGTTATTTTTCATAAAGATAATACGGATGGTGTTAGTTGTGCTTATTTATGTTGGAATTTTTTAACTGATAAAAATAAAGCTAAAAATATTTTATTTAAAGGAATCCAACCCGATCATGATAAGCGCGAAATGGTATCAAGTCATATAACCGAAATAGAAGATAAACATATTGTTGGGAGAAATGTTATTGTCTTAGATTTATCATTTAATAAAAAAACCTTTGAACATATAAAAAATGTATCCAAAAGTATGATTGTAATTGACAATCATCCCGAAACAATGAATAATAAAAATAATAAAATTTTTTCATCTAATAATCACGCGGCGTGTGCTAGTTGTTTTAAATTCTTTTTCCCTAAAAAGAAATTACCACTATGGATACAATATGTTGACAATGATGATATGAAATTATTTTTACCTTATTTAAAACATGGTAGTTTATTCACTACTTTTATGAGTGTTCGTATTGTAAAATGTAATATGATTACTAAAAGAAATGGTTTTGATAATATGAATAGTGGAGCATATGAAGCAATGGATAAATTATTATCTGATTCATCGATAACTTGGATGATATATGCGGGTAGTTATATGAATGAAATTAAAGAAAATTTTAATCAAGTTGCTGCCAAAAACGCTAGACCAATGAAATTTTATGGTTTTGATGTTGTTATATTAAATCTAGAATTACAAGGTCTTGATAAAAATGTTGCTAGACAAGCGATTACTAATCGGAAAAATTATTTAAAAGGAGGGGGTGGTGGAAAAGTTGATTTTGCTGTATTATGGTCTTGTCATCATAATGGTAATATTAAAATTACATTAATCGATGATCATGATCATAAAAATAAATTAAAAATGAATGAAGTTGCCAAAAAAATAGCGAATGAATCACAGTATTCAACTGGTCGTGCAGGAGGTATGGCACATATTGGGAATTTTTTCCTTAAAAATACAGACCCTGGGTTTTTAAAAGAATCTAAGACTAAAAATCTTAGTTATTAAAAATTTTAGTTACTAAAAATCTTAGTTATTAAAAATCTTAGTTATTAAAAATCTTAGTTACTAAAAAATATCGAAATTGTTATCTGTTATGTGATTGTAAATATCTTCATTAATTTGAAATGAATTATCAAATTGAATTTCAAATAGATAATCAAATATTCTCTTCTTTAGGCTTTTTGGTATGAATTTAACAATCAGATGAAAATCTTTTCAAAAAAGTTATCAATTCTGATGTATATTTATATTTTTTTATTATATTACAAATTAACAATAATTGCTTAAACTCGCTTAGTCCACCAATTAAAGTTCCTCTTTTATTTTTTATAAAATAGATTTGTGGAAATGTGTCGTATTTAAAATCCTTTTTATATTTATTTTTTTCTGATATTCTTACTAAATTTTTTTTATATGGGATATTATAAATATTTAAAATATGTTCGGCTTCTATACAACAAGGGCATTTTGAAATTGAATTTATTAAAATCATTATAATATTATTAACTATTTTAAAATAATTATTATTAACTATTTTAAAATCATTATTATTAACTATTTTAAAATCATTATTATTAAAATATTTTAAAATATTTTTAAATAATTATTATTAACTATTTACTATTTTAAAATCATTATTATTAAAAAATTTTAATATTTATCTTATTTTTTTTTTGATAAACTTTTATCTTTTGGTAAACTTTTATTTAATGCTTCAAATAATTTACTATAATTATATCTAATTAACGCCATCATCTTAAAAAATATAATTAATACAATCATTGTTAACATGCCCGTTCTTGCATTAACTTTTTCATTTTCTGTCATTGAATCATCTGTTATATAACCTAATATTTTTATAATTAATACTAGTATTGCAATCATTGCAAACCCACAAAACATAATTGCTATTAAATAATTTAAATTCTTCTCAAATTTTAATATACCATGATATCCATAAATGTAAACAAAACTAAATAAAATTAAAAATAAACCTAATACCAATATTATATTAAAATATTGAGCATTATTTGTTATATTCATAAATTGTTCTTCAATTGCTTCTTCATTTTCTTCACCATAGTCTTCTTCGCTATAGTCTTGTTCGCCATAGTCTTCATATTCTTCTTCATTTTCTGACATTATAATATATATTAATATAATTTATTACAAATTATTAAATATATTAAATATATTAAAATTATATTAATATATTAAAATTATATTAAATTATATTAAATTATATTAAATTATATTAAATTATATTAAATTATTTAAATATTTAGATTATTAAATATTCTAATATTTTTAAACATTTTTATTTAAATACCAATATCCTCTTTTTTTTATATGTTTATTTAATAAACTAGGATTTCTTTTTGATAATTTAGTAAAATAAGGATGTAATCCTTGACTTGGAATTCTATATTTTTTTTTTAATTTTATAATATGTTCTATTTCTTTAACTTTAAATTTTTTATTATTAAAATTCTCTTTAATTACTTCTAATATTACTACCCACCAAGGATTTGTCTTTATATTATAACTATTTAATACTTTTTCTGATATAATATATTTTTTCTCTTTGTAAAGATTTTCAAAAATTTTATTATTAGTATCATAAAAAATAGGTATATTGATTTCAATAATATCGATTTCAATCATATTATTATTATGTATCTATATACTAATTAATCAATTTTTAATTATAATACCATGTTTATAATCCAATTATAATTGAATTTATATTTGATATAAATATTTTTAATACTTATGAAAACAAATTAATATTAAAAACATTTATTGAGTAAAAATTAAAATTAATTTTTATTAGTTATTATAATATGAACTATAAAGATTTAACATATTTTAATTTACCTTATAAAAATATGAATGATAAATATAAAAATCAATTAAATATCCTATTATCCAATGCCTTTGATACTAAATCATTTGAATTACACGACTTTACCAATATAACTGGTTTTTTGTTAAATGGTAAATTAATCGCTTCTTTATCATTACTAAATCATGAAAGTTTAAAGAAATTATTAATAATTAATGATAATAACGAAATGAATGGATATTCAAATAAAGGAGATAATGGAATATTTATTTATAATGTAGTTGTAGATGAATCATTTAAGAGAAAAAAATTAGGAGAATTACTTCTTAAATTAGCTATTAAATATACTGATAATATTAAATATTTACATTGTCAAGTAAAAAGAAATAATGAACCTTCATTTAATCTATTTTTCAAATTTGGTTTTAAAATTGAAAATGAAATGGAAGATAACGACAAAAATATTGTTTGTGTTATGTCCCGTGATATTTAAATATGATTTTTTAAATTATAATTTTTTATAATATAATTTAACTTTTAATTATAAAAATATATTTTTTTATATTTTATAATAATTTTAATATTTTATAATAATTATTATATTTTATAATAATTCTTATTTTTTATAATAATTTTTATAATAATTTTTATAATAATTTTTATAATAATTTTTCTAATAATTCATTTTTTTTTGTTTTTTCAATGGAAACCTTTTTGGTTTTTTTCAATGAAAACCTCTTTGGTTTTTTAATTGATATAATTGTATTTAATAATGTTTGTGTAACTGGAATACCTTTTTTCTTTAAATGTAATGCGGCTAAATATTTTATTGCATTATCTACGTCTTTTGAAGTTATATTTATTACTCGGTTCTTTGTTTTTATTCTTTTTTGTTTATTTGGTATTATTTTTAAATTTTTATAGTCACCAGTGTTGACTAAACCAGGATATTTTTCTGAGAATTCTAGTAACATTTTATTTCGTTGGATTTTAGGAATTGTAGTCTGTTTAACAGAGTCATTAAATATTTTTTTAACTGTATTCGTCATCTTACGCTTAAACTGATTAGATTTTATACCCCTTTTCATTTTAGCTATCTGTTGTAGTGTCTCTTTTTTATCTCTTTTCTCTTTTTTTAATATATTGTTCTGTGTCATGTTTACAACAATTTCATTATTTTTACTGTTAGATGGGGGTTGTAGAGTTTGAGTTGTTTCTGTTTCATTAGCTTTAATTTCTTTTTTTTTTTTATCTATTTCTGTAAATAAATTGTGACGAATTCTATCAAAACTATCTAAAATTTTTTTAGTTGATGCGATGATAAGTTCTTTTTCTTTACTAAATAGGTCTTTACCACTATTAGATTTTACATATTCTTGATATATTAATTCTTTAGAATCATATAACATAGATAAGATTATTTCTTTTAATGAATTATAGGATAAATTAGATGAATTATTATTTAATTTATCTAAAATTTTATTAATAGGAAAATAATAAAATTCATTTTCTAATAATAAGTCTCTAAAAAGTTTTTGAATATCAACAACATGATTTTCAATATTATTAGAAATATTATTAGAAATATTAGTTTCAAATATTAAATCATGTAAATTTTCAATTTTTTTTTTCAATTGATTTCTCGTTTGTAATAAAATTTTAAGAGTTGCCACAAGAAGTTTTGGACTATTTATAACATCTTGATTTTCAATTTTAAAATCAGTATGGTATTTTGTTTTTGTTAAATCTTTTTCTCTTGAGTTTTTATTAATTATTGCCTCATTAACTAAATTATCATGATCATATAATTTATTTAACTCGGTTTTTATTTGTTTATTATTTCCATTTAGATTTCCTAATTGTGTTTTTATTTCATTACTAATCTTTTCTAATTTTTGATTATATTGTTGTGTTTTTATTTCATTATTAATCTTTTCTAATTCTTGATTACATTGAGAAATTTGTTGTTGTATTTTAGTTTTAGTTTTATTATTACTTTCTTCTAATTTTTTTTTTAATCCTTTTTTTTTTTTAACTATTCTTTGATATCCTTTTTTTTTTTTTTTTTTTTTTTTTTTTTTTTTTTTTTTTTTTTTTTTTTTTTTTTTTTTTTTTTTTTTTTTTTTT
>ENA-ORXF01001711-ORXF01001711.1-marine-metagenome-genome-assembly--contig:-NODE-1711-length-13845-cov-5.340427_pt1 | contig 13845 bp, 21 predicted proteins | sample MGYA00237864_ERZ511476 | MGnify/ENA primary metagenome ERZ511476 (study PRJEB26306, sample SAMN06343908) | marine metagenome | isolation source: coastal waters | place: Atlantic Ocean: West Antarctic... | reverse complement strand
ATCAACTGAATCTAAGTCCCAAGGAGAAGCTGACCATGCAATTCCTTGCTGCTTACAATAGCGATCAATTTCATCATACTCTTCTTTACCGAATTCAACTTTATACTTGTACTCTAAGTATGTCATATCTTCTCCAGCCCAACGTCTAGGTTTATTCTTCTGTGCTTCTGGAACACATACGTCAGGGTTTCTCTTTTGAAACTTAACTGCATCACAACCTGATGCTGCTGCTATGTCGATTAACCTCTTAGCAATCTTCATGTCTCCTTGGTGATTGATTCCAATCTCTCCAATAATGTATGTTTTTTTCATAACTTAAATTTCTTCTATTCGTTTAGTTTTATCGCATATCATTAAGTCATATGCTGGCTTTTCGCCGGTAATTAAATTGTGATACTTTGCACCAGCTTCTCCTAATTGATCTCTAGTTAGTTCATAATAGTCAATACCTGATACAGATCCTCTAGCTGTATAGTAGGTAATGGTATTACCTTCATCATACAGTTTGTTTATCTTATCGATATTCATATCAATAGGTCTTGCTAATGAGTATTCTGTACTATCTTCTCCTGGCTCATAGTCCATAATAGTATCGTCTATATCTACATATATATTTTTTCCCATATATACAATATACGAACTTTAATTGGTTAAAGCAACGATAATGATGGAAACTTTTCAGGCAAATATTTCTTATATCTTTCTAAATAATTACTGTATTTAGCTTTATTAGTATGCATAGCTTTTTGTAACCATTTTATTTTATCTAATGCTGTTCTATGTTTAACTATTACTTCTCTTTCGTTACATAAAAGAGTAGTTGTAGTAAGTTCATTGACTTCATCTGATATAAATACTTCTACTTTAAGATTAGAAATACCATCGTATGCTCGCCATTTTGGCTCAACCAGATGTGTTAGCTTTAAACTACATGCCATTGCATCTGGGAACATTATGTGCCATTGCTCTAATGCGTCCTCAGTATAGATTCTTATATCAAAATCTCCTACGGGTCTTTTCCTAAATCGTGAACCTAATATGCAAAAGTCTTCCATACTACCAATAAAACTCCAACTGTTGTCAGGTAAATAGTAGTTAAGCTTTTCAATCATATTAAGCTGATCTTGTGTCAGCTTGTCAGTCATTAAGTCATAACGGAACGAGTACGTTTAACTCCGGATTGAATTGGAGTTATTGTTCTCTTTGTTAACTTAGCAAAAGCTTTGTTAGTTTCTAATTTGAATTCAGATGCATGTAACGCATAAAATTCATCCACAGCTGATTTAGTTCCTGGAAATGCTTCGTAATCTGTTATTATAAAGGAACCGTTTACTTCCAGCTTGGAAGCTAGTTTTTCTAATGCAAACTCTGTACTAGTATAGCTTACTAAGTGTGAGTGTACTAGTGCTACTGGTTCTGTTGATACTTCTTTAAGTAAAGTGTCCTCTATATATCCTACTTGTACTTTAATATCTCTATTAATTAGATGTATCATATCAAATGCTGGTTGAGGAGGTCTTTTAAATTCACCTTTCTGGAATGCGTTATTATCTTTTTCTGATGGTGTATTATATCCTGAGAAAGATTCGTAAATAAGGATGTTTCTTTTTATTATACTTCCTTCATTCATGTATCCTATAAATTCTTTAAGGCTATTTCCTTTGCCAAACCCTAACTCTACCAGGCTGCCTGGGATGTTATTTGCTGTCGCTAATGCTGCTTTGTAGTTCATACTTATAAATATACTAAGTTAATGTATCATAGTAATCGTTTTGCTTTTCTTGCTTTACAATATCTTTTGGATGATAAAGTGCAAGTTCTTCTTGAGGCGGTAAAGCTGAATGAGATTTAAATCCTTCTAGAACTTCATGTACTTTATTGACCCATTTAATTTCAGGTTTGTTCTTCCAAATTCTCATTTGATAATCAGGCCAATTAATCCACCCTTTATCGCTTACATTCCATCTCCATTTATTAATATGCTCTTCTGTAAGTCCTTCTACTGTATTTACTCTTGGTACATAGTATACATCCGTGTCGCTATTACTTTCTAATATGGTTGGTAAGTTCTTTATAAGTAATTCATTAGGAAGTTCATCGGCATCAATTTGAAATATATAATCTCCGTCACAATATTCAGTTAATTTATTTTTCCAATCTGCAAAATGTCCTTCAAAATATCCTCTCCAAAATTGATGATTAGGTTTAATATTCATCTTCGTTAGCCATTTAGCTACCTCCGGGTCACCATTCTTCTGATCGTATAGAACTACAATATCATCATGAGTTCTTTTATGTTTCAGAAGAAACGTAACTAGTCTTTGTATCTCTACAAATTCAGTACAGACTGTTATTGCATAAGTTATATTCATCTATCCTGCTACTACTTGAAAGAATCCGATATGATCAACTGCATCCATAAAGTCGTTTTGTCCGAACATCTTTCTATTTTGCATATCCATTTTAAACTTTTGATCGGCTGGGAAAGCTTTTTGTTTTCTATCTACTTCTGTGATAGGGACTGCCTTAACAGCAGACCAAGTCCAACTATCTTTATCAGAACCGTCTAAGAATACCATTCCTTTTTCTGGTACTGTAATAGTAGCTGGAGCCCATATGTATCCTTTATCATCTTTATATAGTAAGTCCACATAAAGTGAAGGAGAAGTTTCTTTTAAGTTAGTTACTATAGTACTTCCTTCAGTCATTAAAGTAGAAGTTGTAAAACCACAACCCATACAAGTCCAAGTAGTAATCTCTTCTGTTGATCCTTCAGGTGTAAAGCTTTGCTCGTAGCAGGCATCACTTCCACATTTTCTGCATTCAGTTAATTTATCCATTTTTTATAGTTTAGGAAGCTCAAGCTTCGGTAATGTTAATTTTATTTCTTTAGGAAAATCTGGTAAGTTATTATCTAATGTTTTATCTAAAAGCTCTACCATTTTGTCAAACGTAAAATTGTTTTTAATTTTATGTGCTTGTCTCTCAGCTCCTTCTTGTGTCTTTTTATAATGCTTAGTAACTTGTTTATATGCTTTACTTACATCGCTATCATTAGGTCTAAACCATAATGCTTCTTGTGTAATCATATTTTTAAGTACCGCTGATGGATGTACCTTTTGCAAAGTACCTCCTAATAGTATAGAATCTTCTCTATTTAAGAAGTCTACTTGTCCTGACCAACCTGAAGCAATAACTGGTTTACCTGTTGCTGCAAATTCTAATAAAGGTCTTCCAAATCCTTCTCCTTTTGTATGACTAACATATGCTTTTACTTTAGGATGATTATACAAATCAGCCATTTCATCATCAGTAACTTCTCCATGAAGTAAGTATATGTTCGGTAGAGTACCTGTAACTGTAGAACGTATTTGATCTATTTTAGCTAGTATTTTATCTCTATCCATAATAGAAGTACCTACTGAGTGAGTCTTAAGAATTAAAGCAGGTATCTTTTTTGACTTAAATGCTCCATTTTTATATGTCTCTAAGAACGTTTTAATAGTGTACCCTATATTCTTTCTATCTTCTCCAAAGTCTCCTTGCATCCAATGCCCTACACTAAGAAAGCAAAACTCTTCTTTTATCGTACTAATAGATTTAAATAAATCTGATTGTTTATTTACTGTTAAGTATTTCTGTACGTCGATACCTTCAAATAATACTTCGACTGGTTTCTCTACTTTAAGCTCTTTAATTTTTTGCTTAGTCTTAGAATCGAAAGCATCTAACTTAGTTCCTAAGAATACATTTTTAGCATGCTCAGATGATACCAGGTTTAAGTCCATTCTATTGAGTCCTTCTATCCAGCTACCATCACATAGTGTAGTTTCTATACCAGCTGTCATACCTATATTATATTTACCTACAGCTTGGAACTCGTTAGGAACTGATATTTGAATCCATACGTCAGGTTTAAATGATAGTTGAGGGATTACTAAAGATGTTAATTCATCTTCGTTATGGTCTCTTAAGTACCCACTTCTCGTATTGCCCCATCGTTGTGATAGTACATTTATATCGTACTTACCAGTCTTTATTAAAGCTTTTACTACATCTCTTGCTCTAGCTCCATAACCTGAATATGTATTAATTGGTGCGCTTATAACTAATGATATCATATTAATAATTTAAAAGTTTATGTTTAATATATTTTTTAGGTAACGTTTCTATTTTGATTAAGTCGAACTTAGTCCTTGGAACAAACTTATCTAATGCTTCGTTGATAGTAGTACCAATAGCAAATGACATATTCTTAGCTGTAAAACCAGACTCATCTGACATTGACCATTCTCTACCTTTAAGTCCTCTATTATTTCTCTCTTCTTTAGATAAGTTAAATGATTCTAGGATAGCTTGTGCTACATCTTCTGGTCTACATCTATCGTCAAATATATAAGGAGTAGGTACTGAGCCAGTTAGAGATATATTAGATGGAAAAACTGGTATAGCCCATTCACCATGATCTTTTACTGTCCCTCTATGGTTAGAAGGAAAATCAGAATCAAAGTCAATCCATTTACCATCTTTTTCAAATCTCATTTGATCTTGCATTCCTCCTGTAACATTGGCTATAATCATAGTCCCTGCCATCATAGATTCTGTCAATGATAAACCCCAACCTTCGTTAGAAGATATTAAACAAGTTACATCTGCAATATTATACAGAGCATTCATTTGAGCTGGATTAATTTTGTCTTGAGAAAAATATACGTTCACATATTCTGGATCACATAGTGCTTCTTTTACTGCATTTAAGTCTGTTCCGTTAGGATCAACTGCTGCTGTATGCATTACTAAAGCACATTTTTTAGCTTTCTCTTTTGGTATTGAATCACAGAACATTCTAAAAGCTAGTATTACATCTGCTGTCTTTTTACGTTGGATGTTCCTAGAGTTATAAAACATTACAAAATCAATATCTTTACCAGTAAATAATTCTTTCCTAAAATTAGTAAACGTTTCGAATTCAGGATCTTCTTTCTTTATAGGTTTAAATACATTTTCATCTATACCATGTGGAATATACTTTAATACTTTATTCTCTGCTTCTTCTTCTAATACTAGTTTATTAATGTTTAATGTCTGTTTAGATATAGCCATTAAAGCATCTACTGAGTTATAGTAAGTTTTATTGTATAAAGGAGAAGGATAATCATCCCATATGTTTAACCATACAATAGGTATTTTAGATCTAATCTCTCTTTCTATATCAAATAACCAAATCCAATATCTTGGATCAGTAAAAATAAAGATAGCATCTGGCTTTTCTTTTTCAATTAACTGACGTACTACGTCTGCATTACCGTATCCATTACTAGGAAGTATCTTGACGTAACTATCTGTTAATTTTTTACTTTTATTGATATCATCTGATAGATCGAATATCTTTCCTTCATCTTGATGACCTACAGCTGCACCTAAATTAAGCCAGTTAAAATGTTGCGCACTATTTACTACAAATTCTCTAGCCATTGTAGCAATCCCTGAATGCATACGAATGTCATCGCAAAGGAGTAGTATTTTCTTTCTATCTTCCTTTGGAATATATGGTAACTCTTTATTCATAAACCTTATTTAATTTTTATATTATTTTGATTGTGTACTTTATGCTTAAACTCCTTATCAGTAAGATAAAGAAAAATACTACGATCGGCAAGCTTTTTAAAAGAAAAATTATTTTGTAAGCAAGCCATTTTAAACTCATCAAAGAGTGGTTGGGTAATTTTAACTGATGTCAGTTTTTCATCTCGTTTCATAATGCATAACTTTAATTGATTATATATAAATATATATAGATTACAAAACCGCTACAGAACATATTCTCATATTCTTAACCTCACAGAATCTGCAGTTGTCTTTTGAAGGAGTAGGTTCTAAGTCTTCAGTGACATAGTTACCATTCCCATCTAATGCCTTGTCAACAAAGTTTTGCATCAAATCGATTGCTCCTTTAATCTTTCTTGGTCCAGAGGCGGGTCTAAATTCTTGTACTCTTCGTTGCATTGCAGCAAAGTCTGCATCTACAGGTACTCTTCTCTTAACTATAAAGTACTCAACGTCTATTTTATCTATAGGAATATTGAACTGCTTAGAAAAGAACTCTTTGTACAGTAACAATTGTGACTGGGTTTTAGTATCTTTCTTTTGTTCGGCACTCCAGCCTTTAGTACTTGTTTTAATATCTACAATTGTCCATTTATCTAATGTTTCATTATAGAATACTAAATCAATATATCCTTTGAAAAATACTCCGGGTTTTAATTCTTGATAGAGTAGAGTTTCAATTCCAGCTAAATAAGTATTTTTAGTAGAGAAGTATCCGCCTCTTTTGCTCTTTAAGAACTTAAGAATATGTTTACCGTCTAGCCAAAATTGCCTAAGCTCGTCAGGAGTAGTAAAGTTTTGATGAGCATTTTGAGCTCTTCCACTCTTATATGCTTTAATCATATTTTCATACAATAGAGCATCTAAGTCCATTGCATTAGCATCCTTTACCTTACCGTTATATATGGTGTCTAACCAAGTTTGAATAGTTTCATGCATTGCAGTACCAAACGTCATATGAATAGATGGCGTAAACGCTACTATTTTACGTACGTATGTAAGTTGCCACTTTTTAGGGCATGTAGCAAAGTTGGATAACTGACTATAAGAAATATGTTTATTCTTTTTAGACTGTTTAATATAACTTTCCTGTACAAGCTTAACTTGACTTGGAATTTTCTTCGGCATAAATTATTTTTTCCAACGGTCACTAGCTACTAATTGAGCTATGATTCCGTAATTAGCTAGATCTTGAAATGTATCTACTAGCGTTTCGTTTTGTGGATCTCTTTCTGTGATGATCATATTCTTCCATCTGTTTACTTTATCTGAGATTCTATACCAAAGCCCTGTTAGAGCAAAGTCCCTTTCATCATCAGTCTCAAGCCCAGTACCAGCAGAAATATTACCCATACCGTAGTCCAGATGTTTTTTACTAAATAACTCCAACTGCTCTTCCATGATATCCATATAGCCATTGTAAATATTAGGATACTCTTCTTTAAGGATTTCACTAGCTTTTTTGTTAGGTGCTGTTTTTCCATGTTTTGCGTTCATAATTTCTCTATCGCTCATTTTTTCCGTAGTAAGTTTCTATTGTTTTTAACATATCGTCTGCGTCTGTAAGTCTATTAATTGATTCCTTAGCGTCCTTAAAAAAGTCTTCAGCGGTATGATCACCGATACCTACTCCATTTTCTGTTAAGAGTTCTAAAGCCATTAGAGCTTTATCTTTTTCTGCTTGTGCATAAGATTTAAGTGCAACTATAACCTTGTATTGTGCCATTTATAACTTGTTTTTAATGATTAACTTATATGTAAAGATACGAATAAATATTATCGTAGGCAACTAATTACATATATTTTATTGTTAAAGAATCGTCGTCTATATCCTTTCTATTAACCCATTCTATTGAACCGTCTGAGAATTCTATTCTTCTAGAGCTTGGAGATTTCTGTAGTACCTTAACTGGCTTCTTATGATCAATTGGTTTATCATTTTCATCCAGAGTAATCCAACCTTCGTTGTTTTTTTCTGAGAAGTCTCCTTTTTGCTTTTTCTCTACAATAGGAGCTTCAACTGGAGGATCTATTTCATCCTCGTCATCCTGTTCACCCCTTAAGTACTCTTCATAGCCAGGGTCATATTCTTCAAACACTTCTGGACCTTCATTATCTAAGTCATTCCATAAGTCTGGTTTGGGTTCGTCTTCTAATTCACCGTAAAGGTTTCTCTTATAAGCTTGATCAAATGCAAAGTTTGCTGCTACTACTAATGCTATTGCTAATGGATCGAATACAAATATAATAATTAACAATAGTATGTTAATAATCTTATCCATAGGAGTGCCTGTAAGTCCGGAAAGGTACTGCAATGGTCCTAACTCTCCTGCTACTTCAGTATTGTTATCTAATTCTAATATTTCTAATTGAAACTTTTGTAAACTATCTGCTGCTACGACTCTTTTCTCTTGAACAGCTTTTCTATTCTCTTCTTCAACTTCAATTCGTTTAGATGCCATTCTAATCTCTGAAGTCGAGATGGTGGTTCTAAAGCCTGCAGCCAACGATGTGTCCTTAACTTGGATTGAGGAAGATTTTGCGTTACTGAGAGTAGAAATATTGCTAGATATTCTTTCAAGTTCTGAGTCAAAACGTATAACGTCTTTTTCATAAAAGTCTTTTTTCTGTGTAAGGTATGCTGTTTGGTTTTCTTTAGTAGTTAGTTGTCTATAAGTATCTTGATATGCAGCACTTAAAAATCCGTATATACCCATACTAGTAATCAATACTAGAACTACTGTAGCCACTGTTAGGTACGTTCTAAGACCTTTATTTATTGTATCCCAGTACTTATATAATAAAGAAGCTATCACTAGCTTAGCTACTTCTAAAGATCCTGCCATTATAATAACTTCTAGCGAAGCTCCAGCAAATAACTTACTCAGTCCACTTACAGAGTAGAATGCAGCTGATGCAGATACAGATAGTGCTGATAGTGCAATAATACCTGGGAAGATCCCTTTAGTAAATCGTTTAAGCATGTTTATATTTTGATTATAAATAGTTGGATATTTTACTTAGCCAGTAGAATTAGTGTTACTACGGCTCCTATACCTGTACCAACCTTATAGAAAAACGTACGTCTTTTTTGCCTCTTTAATGCTTTCTCTAAATCTTTTACTAACTGAGTATTCAGTGATTGTTGCTGATCTTTAGTGTTTATTATAGATCCAAAGTTTATTATCTTTTGATTAAGCGATATTATAATAGTATCCTTAGTAGATAACTGAATGCTTTTCTGTGCTATGATGTCATTAAGCACTACGACTTCTTTCTTAGAAGCATCTCCTTTAATAAGGTCTTTAATTACCTCCTTTACTATTACTTTCGGTAATGGAATCTTTAAGGTATCTGTAACGCTCTGTGAAAAAGCTGATAAGCTCATCGTCAGAGTAAGTGTTAATAGAAATAAGTTTCTCATCTGTCTGTTTTTTAATGGTCCAAATACGGCCGTTTAGTTGTTTAATTTTAGCATTAGACTCTTCTAAATTAATAGCCATGGTTTTTATTCTAGCAGTTAACTTTGAGTTTAGGGTATATGTTGAGTCTACTACTTTTTCTAGATTTGAAATTTTAGTTTCATATCCTTTCACATCAACGTTGATGGGTTCTTGTCCGAATATCATCCAAGCTACAAATCCTCCAAGAATTGCAAACATTAAATAGCTCTGTAATTTTTTTAGCTTCATAACTATAATATAAGAAATATATATCTAATTAGCAACTTTTATACTATATCATTACTTTCTAATAAAGTATAGGTAAAAGAGTTACCCCATTTTTCTCTTGCGATTTGACATATATCTAGAAACTCATGCCAATCATCGTTATCAGCTATGACTTGACATCCTGCTGACCATTTGTCTACTCTGGTAGATGTACCACCAGATCTGCTAGTTGCTCTATGAATGTTAATTCCAAATATACCTGTGTCTGTTTTAGATTCGTCTAAATCATAATTACCATCACGATTGTTATCTCTATAAACTGTAACTTCTTTCTTTTGTCCTAAAGCTAAATATTTACCTTGGTGTAATCTAAGTTTATGTGAACCTCTATATTGGTTTGGTTTTAATATAGCAACTCCTTTTTCATTTAATATATTTTCTACCCAATGTGAACCTGGGTCTGTAGTACATGGAATACAATGAAATTGCCATTCACCATCTACTTTGTAAGATACAGTGATACAATCATCAAATGCGTTTGTTACTCTTCCTTTTGTATCTGAATTTCTAACTCCCACAATGTTAACATCGTATCCTTTATTAGTATTATCTTCAAACCATTTATATCCTTTTTCTTTAACAGCTGTTTCAATCTGTTCTCTTGTGTAACATGTTTTCATTTATTTATTTTTTATTTCTAATACTATAAATATTTTACTGCTTGTTTATGTGTAGATTGTTTTGTTTTATGGATTATGTCTTTTCCATTTTTAAGAGCCATTGCATATTCTATCATTATAACCTTTTTATTAAACTTTTTATTTTTGAGCATTCTTCATACTCTTCATTTTCAATATAATATTCCATAGCCTTTTTTAAGCCTCCTTTCCATTCAGATTTAGGTACATTTAGTATTATGTCTGTATGTTTTATTTCTGCTATATTTACTGATTCTAGATTATCTTTTACCCCTTCAGCTATATTTGTTACTAATGTTTTCATCATTAGTGGTTTTTTAGCTTTTGTTTCAAAATCTTCAAGTGATATAATTGGGATTTTTTTAGGCATATTACATTATGTTATGCTTAGTTAAATATGCTAGATATTTTTTAGCTTCTGGTTTAGATTTACCTGCTTCTTCCATATCACGAATAATATTATTACCTGCATTAATAAAAGCATAAAAATCATCTTTATTTACTATTGAAGATGCTTCATTTAAATCACGAACTTTCATTTCATTGATCATTTCTGCTTGAATCATTTCATCAATTTCTTCTTCTTCACCTTCTGGTTCAGGTGCTAAAGGGGCGTCAACTGATGCTTCTCCTTGACCTAAACCTTCAATAATTAAAGCTTTTAATTGAGCTAGTGGAATAAAAAATCCTATTACTTCAGCTCTAGGTACATCAGTATCTTTACTTACTTGAATTTTATATTTACCTAATCCTTCATTTAATTTTTCTTGTAAAGCAACTTCTAATTTAGCTTTAACATCAGGATTCATTTGCATTCCTTCTTTAGGTTCAAATTGAATTTTAATACCTAATTTAGTTGGATTCTTGTTTACACCTGTTCTTAAAGTAAATTTAGAACCACCAGCATTTACTTCTGTAGCTTCTTTAAGTACTTCTTTTCTAATTATTTTTTTAATGTCTTTCCAATTCATATTATTATTTTTTACTTGCAAATTTTTCTATTCCAGCTATACCAAAACATCCAATTACAACCCAAGTGAATGAGTCATATATAGTTTCATTTATTACTAAATCTTTACCTAAATATCCTGTTGTTAAATCTAATAACGCAAAAGCTACCATTACTAAAAATGCTATAAATCCTACTACATTTTTTTCATTCCATTCATTATCGTTTTTGAAAATATTCCACATGGTTTTAAATTTTTTAATCATAATTAAGTAACCTTTATTTTATTATACATATGGAAAAATTCTACGAGGTGAATACCTTTTTCTTACCTCCATCATAAACGTATTATTTTTTTACTACTGCTCTGCCTTCTAATTTTTCCCAATCACATTCAGGTCTAACATTTAAATTAGTTTGCCATGCTCCTTTAAGAGTATTCATATTAATACCATTATCTTTACCAAAAGAAATCATAGCTTGTATATCTTTAGGAAAACATGAACCACCAAATCCCCCTTTCCCGTCAGGACCAGGTACAGATAAATGGGAATGTCCTACTCTACCATCTCTAACAAAACCTTCAACAGCTATTTTCCAATCTACACCTGTTTTATCTGCTATTAATTTCATTTCGTTCATAAAGGATACTTTAGTAGCAAAAAAACAATTATTCATATATTTAATCATTTCTGCTGTTTCATAATTAGTCTCAATACATGGTAATGTATTACCAAATCTCCATTTGTACAATTTTGCTACTTTAGATGTATTAATAGGATCTCCCCCTAATATAACTCTAGCTTGGTTAATAAAATCAAATTTAGCTGAACGCTCTGTTAAAAACTCTGGATTAAACACTAATGGTAGATTAAATTTTTCTTGAAGTCTTCTAGTTGTACCTGGTGTTACTGTAGATCTAATTAGTATAATTGATCCATCTTCGTATATATTTTTAATATCTGATAATACGGATTCTAAAATATCTAAATGCATACTCCCATCAGGATTAGATGGAGTAGGAACTGAAATAAAAACTACATCTGTTTCATTTACTGTTTCTTCTAATGTGTGGGTGCATTTTAAAGGATCTTTATCATAAACTCTTATATTAGCATCGCACCCCGTTTGAGCTGAAAATCCAAATTCAACTGCGGATCCCACAAATCCTCTTCCAATAATTCCTATTTTTTTCATATTCCTAATTCTTTTTTATAATTATTAATCCATGTTTTTAAATCCCCTGTTGGAGTCCATTCTAATTCTGTTTTTGCTTTTGTATTATCTGCTAATGTTTGAAATGGTTCTATTCTTTTTTCACCATAAGTTTTTTCTCCTCCTAACATATCAGCTACTTCATTTACTGAATAATTACTTCCATTACCTATATTAAATACATCTCCTTTAAAGTCTTTATCACGTGTAGCAGCTAATATATTAGCGCGTATAGCATCTCCTACATAAGTAAAATCTCTACGTTGTTCACCATCATTAGTGATTGTTAAAGGATTACCTTCTAACATTTGTTTAGCAAATATACCTAAAACGAGACAATATGCCCCTTCTAAATTCATTCTTTCTCCATAAATGTTAAAATATCTTAATGATACAGTGTCTAAACCATATACTTCACTAAACACTTTACAATATTGTTCGCCTACATATTTTTGTAAACCATAAGGAGATAAGGGATTTGTAGGGTGATTTTCAGGAGTAGGAAATAATGATGCATTACCATATGCAGAACTACTAGCACTATATACTACACGTTTAACTCCTGTTTTATGTGAAGCTAATAATACATTAAGTGTTCCATTTATATTTGCTTCATTAAACGAAATTGGGTCTTCAATTGATGGTTGTACTCTAGCTAATGCTGCTAAATGAAATACTACGTCAACCCCCTTAAATAAAATATAATCTGCAGATGTAAGTTTTGATAGATCTACATTATGAAATGTTGCTTTAGGGTTAATATTTTCTTTTTTACCTGTAGATAGATTATCAAGTACTATTACTTCTACTCCTTGTTCTATTAGTTTATCTACTAAGTTAGAGCCTATAAAACCTGCTCCTCCGGTTACTATTGCTTTTTTCATTTTTTTAAAATTTGTTTATTTATCCATTCTTGTAAATTACGAGTTGCTTTCCAATTTAATTTATTAAAAGTTTCTTCGTAATTAGCTAAAGTTATATCACCTTCACCTTTTCTTAAGGGGATGTAACTTATTTTTGTATTTTTAAATATTGATGTTAATTCATTTATTGAATAATTTATACCACGTCCTAAATGGTATAATGAATCTGATACTCCATTACTCATAACTTTAATTAAACCATCTGTGATATCATCTACATGAGTAAAATCTCTACGTTGCTCACCATCCCCCACAACTGTTAGTGGTTTATTTTCTTGATATTGTTTAATAAATTTTCTTACTACAGTAGCAAAATCTCCTGTTTTAGGTTCACGTGGTCCATACACATTATAAAATCTACATATAGATGCGTCTAATTTATAACATTGTATCCATGTTTTTAGTGCTTCTTCTCCACCCCACTTTGAAAAGGTATAAGGTGTTTTATATTCACCGTTATTAATTGAACTAGAACTTGAATATATTAATCGTGCTCCATGATTTAATGCTAATTCACAAATTCTAGCAGTGCCGTTAATGTTAACATCTATATATTCTAAAGGTGATATAAAACTAGGTTGTATACGTGCTAATCCAGCTAAATGATATATTACATCTATGTCTTCTTTTATTATTATACCCTCATCACCTTCTTTCTTTTCTGATATACCATTGCAACAGTCTTCATGGTGAGTACCATCTTGACAAGGACAGGCTGCTTTTTGGAGTTCCATGTTATCTTCTACATCTAGTTGACCTGGTGGTATCATATCCAGTTTTAC
>ENA-ORXF01001710-ORXF01001710.1-marine-metagenome-genome-assembly--contig:-NODE-1710-length-13848-cov-4.545785_pt1 | contig 13848 bp, 12 predicted proteins | sample MGYA00237864_ERZ511476 | MGnify/ENA primary metagenome ERZ511476 (study PRJEB26306, sample SAMN06343908) | marine metagenome | isolation source: coastal waters | place: Atlantic Ocean: West Antarctic... | reverse complement strand
TAAAACCTCATATTATTGTGGGGATTTAAAAAAACTACAATCAAAATTTTCAAATTGAAAGAAAGTCAACGGAATTAGATAAACCTTTTGATGGCGAAATTTATTATTTAAATTTTAATCACAGGTAAATTATAAAATTTATGAAAACATTAATTATAGGTGGTGCAGGTTTTATTGGTAGCGTTTTGGTTAAAGAATTATTGAAAAATAATGCTGAAATTATCGTAATTGATAAACTATCGCTAGGCTCTGCTGATTATATCGATACTACCAAGGTTGAGTTTCATCCAATGGATATTAATAATACTGAGAAAGTATTGGAAGTATTACGAGATAGGACGGTAGGTGAAGTTTGGCATCTTGCAGCTAACTCTGATATTCCTGCAGGTGTAGAAGATATGAATGTTGATTTGGATGATACTTTTATGTCGACAGTCTCAACTTTGAAAATTATGAAAAAAATAGGCTGTAAAAAGCTTTATTTTGCCTCAAGTTCTGCTGTGTATGGTTTTAATGAAGATAGACTGCATGAGGATATTGGACCATTACTACCTATCTCCAATTATGGCGCAATGAAGCTATCATCTGAGGCTTTGATTAGCGCTTCTTTAGAGTCTTATCTTGATAAAGTCTGTATCTATAGATTTCCAAATGTTGTTGGTGTTCCTGCAACGCATGGCGTTATTCTAGATTTTGTTAAAAAACTGAAAAAAGATATGTCTGTATTAGAGGTGCTAGGCAATGGCACTCAACAAAAGACTTATTTGCATGTGAGTGAGCTAGTGGAAGCGATGTTGTTTATTAATGATAATACAGACAATGGAATGAATTATTACAACATAGGCGCAATGGATGATGGTGTGACTGTTAAGCAGATTGCAGAGGAGACAACTAATAGAGTCTCTCCAAATGCTACTATTAATTATCAAAAGAGTGATAGGGGGTGGGTTGGTGACGTGCCTCGTTTTTACTATTCAGTTGACAAATTAAAGGTTTTAGGCTGGTCTCCGAAGATGTTGTCATTAGAGGCTATACAAAGAGCAGTAAGTGAAATCGCACTGCAAGAAGATGCTTAAATGAGGCAAGCGGTAATTCTTGCTGGTGGAAAAGGTACAAGGTTAAAAAGTATTACTGGTGACTTACCTAAACCTATGGTTTCTATACTAGGGGCTCCGTTACTACAACATCTGATAGAGCAATGTGTTGCATACGATATAGTAGATATTAAGTTATTGGTTTCTTATAGAAAAGAAGCCATAGAAGATTACTTTGGTGATGGCAGTCAATACGGTGTATCTATTCAATATATTGTTGAAGATATACCTAGAGGGACTGCTGGTGCTTTAATAGATGCATTGCCCGAATTAGACGAGCAATTTTTAGTTGTCTATGGAGATACTTTTTTTGATGTAGACTTAGGTTCTTTTTGGAATTTTCATCAGAATCAGGCAGGTGATATCTCTATCTTTTTACATCCCAATGATCATCCACACGACTCAGATTTGGTAGAAGTTGATCCAAGTTTTCAGGTGCTAAAAATTCATCCATATCCGCATGATTCACAATGGCGTCAAAACTTAGTTAATGCTGCTGTGTATATGATTAATAAGAGTGCATTAAAAGGGATTGATTTTGTTTTAGACAGACCCGATATTGCAAAAGATCTATTTCCATTGATGTTGGAATCTGGAAAAAAGCTATATGGATATATATCTACAGAATATATTAAAGATATGGGCATGCCAAAACGTTTATCTAAAGTAGAAAGGGATATTGATTCTGGTAAGGTTAAATCGTTAAAGAAACAAACACCTAAGATGGCAATTTTTATAGACAGAGATGGCACCATTAATCAAGAAGTGAATCATTTATCCAGTCAAGATCAGTTTGAACTTCTTGACGGTGTGGGCGAGGCGATTTGTCAAATCAATGCGGCGGGTATTTTGGCTGTTATTGTGACCAATCAACCAGTAATTGCTAGAGGTGAGTTAGAAGAGTCTGAGTTAAAAGTAATTCATAATAAAATGGACACTTTGCTTGGTAGGCAAGGCGCTTATATTGATCGATTGTATTATTGCCCTCATCATGCAGACAGTGGTTTTGAGGGTGAGGTTGAGGTATTAAAGTTTGATTGTGATTGTAGAAAGCCAAAAATTGGTCTGTTTACACAGGCAAAAAAAGATTTGAATATTGTTTTAGAAAAATCATGGGTTGTAGGCGATAGTACTAGAGATATATTGGCTGCACAGAATGCAGGAATGAAAAGCATTTTGGTGGAGACAGGACATGCTGGAAAAGATTGTAGTTTTGAAGTTAATCCAGATTTTATTGCAAAAGATTTAAATGAGGCAGTTAAGTTGATATTAAAGGAAGTTAGATAGAATGATTGTTAGTAGAGCGCCATTAAGAATGAGCTTTGTAGGCGGTGGTAGTGACTTACCTTCTTACTATAAGCAAAAGGGTGGAGCGGTATTGTCAACATCGGTTGATAAGTATATGTATGTCACAGTTAATAAAAAATTTGATAATGATATTAGGTTAAGCTATTCAATTACTGAAAATGAAAGTAGCATCCAACAAATCAAACACCCTATCGTTCGTAATACCTTGGAGTTGTTCGATATCCAAGGAGGGATTGAAATTACATCAATATCAGACATCACCTCTCAAGGTTCTGGGCTGGGCTCATCAAGTTCTTATACAGTTGCATTACTACACGCACTATATGCGTATAAAGGTGAAAATACATCAAAAGAAGCATTGGGTAGGTTGTCAAGTTATATAGAAATTGACTTGTGTGGAGATAAAATAGGCAAACAAGATCAATATGCCGCTGCGTTTGGTGGATTGAACTTGATTGAGTTTCATGAAGACGATTCGGTAGTAGTAAGTCCAATTATTTGCAAACCTGAAACAATCAAGAAAATGGAAGAATCAATCATTGTTTTCTATACGGGTCGAACACGCAGTTCATCTGCTTTGTTAAGCGATCAATCAGATAATATGAAGCAAGCTGACAAAAGAGAGTTGATGTCGAACATGGTTTCTTTGGCTTATGAAATGAGAGGCTTGCTTGAAAATAATGACGTTGAACCGTTAGGAGAATTATTAGACAAGAACTGGCAATTAAAACGCCAAATGACAATTGGTATAAGCGACTTTCAAATTGATGGCTGGTACAAAAAAGGGATATTAGCAGGCGCAACCGGTGGAAAGCTATTGGGAGCTGGTAATGGAGGATTTTTAATGTTTTTTGCACCAAAAGAAAAGCATACTGACATTATAAAAGTGATGAAAGGTTTGCAGAGAGTACCCTTCTCTTTTGATAATGATGGTAGCAAAATTGTATTTTCAGACCAAATGAAGGAATAAACTGATGAAATTTACTATTGAAAATTATATTAAACAACATAATTTGGTTATTGAAAATCTTAATTATCAAGAAGTTGAAAATGCGATTAGTTTAATTAAAGAAACTATCGAGAAAGAAAAGAGAGTTGCTGTATGTGGTAACGGTGGTAGCGCTGTAGCAGCATCACATTATATTACCGATTGGAATAAAATGGTTTATACCCACACCATGTTGAGATTTAATGGTATTTGCCTTTCAGATAATGTTGGTTTGATTACAGCATATTCAAATGATTTATCTTATGATGAGGTATTCTCAGAGCAAGTAAAAAATTTACTATATGAGGGTGACTTGTTAATTACCTTAAGTGGAAGTGGAAACTCAGAAAACGTTGTCAAGGCGACAAATGTGGCAAATGAAATGAAAGTGAATACTTTGACAATTTGTGGATATGATGGCGGCAGGTTAAAACAAGTCTCCAAAAACTCTGTTTGGATACGCTCCAATGACATGCAACTCTGTGAAGATGCTCAGACCGTATTTGGTCATATGGTAATGAAGAGCCTTTGCGGAGAATGTTTATATATATGAGAGTGAAATGTAAATGAATAGTACCCCTAAAATCTCTGTTATTATGCCTGTATATAATGGGCAGACATACCTTAAAGAGGCTATAGAATCAATTTTAAATCAAACATATGAGGATTTTGAATTTATTATTGCTTATGACGAGTCAAATGATAACTCATTAGAAATTATAAAAGAATATCAGGATATGGACTCCAGAATATTCTTGTCTGTTGGTTGTGACCGTGGTTTAGTTAAATCTTTGAATGATGCAATTGATATTTCAAGAGGCGAATATATCGCAAGGATGGATGCTGATGATATTAGTTTACCTAGACGTTTTGAAAAACAAATCAATTATATGGTTAAAGAAGATTTAGATATATGTGGTACATTTATAGAATCATTTGATAAAAATACATCTTTTGGAGTTACGAGCTATCCTGAAAAAGATGAAGATATTAGATTCGTATTAATGTTTATGACTTCATTCGCACACCCAAGTGTAATTATAAAAAGAACTGTTTTTAATAATTTAAAATATAAAAACTATAAATATGCAGAAGATTATAAACTTTGGATTGATATCGCATTGACACAATATAGAATGGGAAATCTTATTGAGGTTTTATTGAAATATAGAGTTCATTGTGGCCAAATTTCAAAAAAAAATAGCACAAATCTAATGTATAAAGCTAAATCTATAGCTGATCAGTTTAGAAAAGAAAATATACATTCGCATATAGACTTGTTTAATAAAAATCTTAATCTATATCTTAGAAATTCCACCTTAATAAATTTAAATACACTTATAAATAATTTTAAAAGTATTGCTGAAAAAGATGGAATATCATCTAAGTTTGTATTAATCGCTATAAGGCATACATTTAAAAACTCCTCCAAAATAAATATAGTGCTCTTTAGTATTTATTATTTTAAGACAAGAAATATGGGGGCAAGAAACTGGCAAGACACCATTATGTTTATTGCATCATTTTTTGGAATTTGTAAAAAATCTTTTGTTTATAAACAGATAAAGAATAGTAAATTTTTATGAAATTTCTGATAGTATTAATTAGTCATAATGATTATTTAATCTTTAAAAAATATAGGGGCTGACACCGTAATCCCCCCAAAATTAACACCTAACCAAAGTAGAACTTTCTTATAAAGAAACATAAGAAAACTCCATCAAACACTGAAGTATAAAAAACCAATGGACGTGTATCAAGAAAGTATAAAATTAAACCAGAATAAGAAGAAGGCTTCTTAGGGTATTCTTCAATTCAAAAGTGATTAAAGACTTAGACGAGTTTAAAAAACTATCAGACATTATGGTTGCTAATCGTATGAATAGTGATCTCAACGACGTAAAAGATAAAGTCTACACCAGGCACTTGTTTAATAGTGATTAACCCAACCAAGAAATAAATAAAGCATTAGAGAGCAACAAACAAATAGGAATTAATAAAAAAAAATGAAAGTTTTAGTAACAGGAAGTGCTGGATTTATTGGTTCCGCTCTATCGATTAGATTGTTGGATAGAGGTGATGAAGTTGTTGGTATTGATAACCACAATGACTATTACGATCCATCACTTAAAGAAGCACGTCTCGCTCGTCATATTCATCATAAGAATTACACTCACATCCGTATGGATATTGAGGATGGAGCGGCTGTTGAAGCACTGTTTAAGGCGCATCAGTTTGATGGGGTAGTGAACTTGGCAGCACAGGCTGGTGTGCGCTATTCTATTGAAAACCCGCTCGCTTACATTAATACCAATATTGTTGGGTTTGGACACATTCTTGAAGGTTGTAGATACAATAAAGTTAAACACCTTGTTTACGCCTCTAGTAGTTCAGTTTATGGCTCAAACACTAAACAGCCGTTCTCAACTCATGATGCAGTTAATCATCCACTCAGCCTCTACGCAGCTACTAAGAAAGCCAATGAACTCATGGCGCATACTTATTCTCATCTTTATGATTTACCAACAACAGGTCTTAGGTTCTTTACAGTCTATGGCCCATGGGGTCGCCCCGACATGGCGTTGTTCAAGTTCACTAAAGCAATGTTAGCAGGTGAAAAAATCCAAGTGTTTAATTATGGAAAGCACCGTAGAGACTTCACTTATATTGATGATATTGTTGAGGGGGTGATTCGGGTGTTGGACAAGCCAGCGAAACAAAATCCACACTGGAGTGGCGATAATCCAGACTCCAGTACCTCTCAAGCGCCGTGGCGTGTCTACAACATTGGCAATAACTCACCAGTGGAGTTGATGGACTATATTGAAGCGATTGAAGAAGCGTTGGGTATTAAGGCGGAGAAAGAGCTTCTGCCATTGCAACCTGGCGATGTTCCAGATACTTTTGCTGATTTAGACGACCTCGTAAAAGAATTCGGCTATAAGCCAAGTATGAGTGTTACACAAGGTGTTAAGAATTTTGTTGATTGGTTTAAAGAATATCACAACCTGTGATTAATACTAAAAATACAAAAATAGCGATTATCGGCTTGGGTTATGTGGGCTTGCCATTGGCTGTTGAATTTGGAAAGGTTTTTGAAACAATAGGTTTTGATATCAACAAATCTAGAATTGAAGAATTATTAGGAGGAAAAGACTCGACACTTGAAGTGACATCTCATGAATTACAAGAAGCAACAAAGCTCAGCTATACGACTGATGCCAAAGATATCCAAAATTGTAATATTTTTATTGTTACTGTACCAACGCCAATTGATGAACATAAAAAACCTGACTTAACACCACTCGTTAATGCCAGTAAAACTGTTGGCAGATTATTAAAAAAAGATGATCTTGTTATTTATGAATCCACCGTTTATCCCGGAGCGACAGAAGAGGTTTGTGTGCCAATACTTGAGCAGCATTCAGGTCTGAACTTTAATCAAGATTTCTTTTGTGGTTACTCCCCTGAAAGGATTAATCCTGGTGACAAAGAACATCGTATTGCCATGATTAAAAAAGTCACATCAGGCTCAACACTTGGGGCGGCGGATAGGGTGGATACGCTCTACCAAAGAATCATTACTGCAGGCACACACAAAGCAGGGAGCATCAAAATAGCAGAAGCCGCGAAAGTTATTGAAAACACACAGCGTGATGTTAATATAGCATTAATTAACGAGTTAGCAATGATTTTTAATAAGCTGGACATTGATACTGAGGCTGTACTGGAGGCCGCAGGAACCAAGTGGAATTTTCTCCCATTTCGACCGGGCCTGGTAGGTGGGCATTGTATTGGGGTTGATCCATATTATTTAACTCATAAAGCTATTGAGGCGAACTATCACCCAGAGATGATTCTTGCTGGCCGGCGTCTGAATGATAATATGGGCTCTTACGTTGTCGATCAAGTGTCTAAATTAATGATTAAAAAGCGTATTCACGTAGTTGATGCAAATGTGCTAATTATGGGTTTAACTTTTAAGGAGAATTGCCCCGATTTGCGCAATACGCGCGTGGCTGATCTAGTCACTGAATTTGAGATTTTTAACTGTAATGTGGACGTGTATGACCCTTTGGCTGATCAAGCTGAAGCGTATCGTGAGTACGGAATTACACTAGTGAGTGAGCCCAATAATAGCAACTATGATGCCATTGTACTTGCAGTAGCTCATGACGAATTTAAACAGATGACATTAAGCCAAATAAAAGCATTTGGTAAAGATAGTCATGTAATTTATGATATTAAGTACCTCTTTGAGGCTTATCAGGTTGATGGCAGGTTATGAATATTATTTGTGGCTTCTTAGATAATTATTTTCAGGTTAAAACGGAAGGCATTGGATCATTGGCTGCAATAATAAGGTTTAATCACAGTAAATGATGTCAGAATACTCCAAAGATATTTTATTTTCTGATAATTACATTTATGAACAATTTAATAAATCAATCTAAATCCTTCATTTTTGGCTCAATTAGATAAGTAGCATCTGCTACTTAAATATAGGACGCTTATTATTTGTTATGAAAAATTTACTAGATAAAAATCAAGTTGATGGAAGATTGAAGATGTGTAAAATCCTTAATGAATTTTTTAAGTAGACATTAGAGTTAATCTATGATAATGACTAAAACTCCATTTCGTATTTCTTTTTTTGGGGGAGGTACAGATCACCCAGAATGGTCAAAAGAGCATGGAGGCAAAGTCCTTGCTACAACCTTTGATAAATATTGTTATATAACTGTCAGAGTTCTTCCTCCTTTTTTTGAACACAGCCATAGAATTGTATACTCTCGAATAGAGAGTGTTAGTGATATTAATTTGATTGAACACCCCTCTGTCCGAGAAGTATTAAAATTTGTTGACTTTAATAAGGGGTTAGAAATTCATCATGATGGCGATCTTCCTGCAAGGTCAGGTTTAGGCTCAAGTTCATCATTTACTGTTGGAATCTTAAATGCCGTGAATGCTATGAAGGGTATTTATAATTCTCCACATCAACTTGCTACTGAAGCTATCCACATTGAACAAAATTTAATTAAGGAGTGTGTTGGCTCACAAGATCAAATCTCTGCTGCATATGGAGGTTTTAATGAAATTGAATTTAATAAAGATGGAAGTTTTTTAGTTGAGCCTTTAGTTGCCAAAAAAGAAAGATTAGAGGATTTAAATAATCACTTGATGCTTTTTTTTACTGGTGTTTCAAGGTACTCATCTGAAATATTAACAAGTCAGCTGTCAAATCTTAGTAATTGCCAAAGTCAAATGCATGAACTAAGAGATATGGTTGATGAAGGCGCTTCAATTTTACGAAATAAAAATAATTCGTTAGATGATTTTGGAAAACTTCTTGATAAAGCATGGAAGAATAAAAGAAGCCTATCAAAGCTAATTACTAATAATAAAATTGATGAATTGTATTCTAATGCAATAAAAGCTGGCGCTTTGGGAGGAAAAATACTTGGGGCTGGTGGCGGTGGTTTTATTTTATTTTTTGTTAAGCCAGAAAATCAAATTAATGTTGCAAAAGTTATGGAAAAACTAACTTATGTTCCATTTAAATTTGAAAATAGTGGCTCTAAAGTAGTTCTATATCAGCCTGATGGATTTTAGTTTAAATAAAAATACCAAGATTTATGTTGCAGGCCATAAAGGATTAATAGGCTCTGCTTTTGTAAGGTTTTTTGAAAAAAATAACTTTACAAACATTATTGTTGAAGATAGAAAAAAACTTGATTTATGTTCAAAAGATGCTACTTTTAGTTTTTTTCAACAGCATCAGCCGGAAGTAGTAATTCTTGCGGCAGGTAAAGTGGGTGGTATCGTACAAAATAGAGATTTTCCATTAGATTTTTTAAATGAAAATCTATCTATGCAAATTAATGTTTTTAATTCTGCAAGAGAGTTTAAAGTTAAAAAGCTTTTATTTTTTGGATCTTCGTGTATGTATCCAAAAAATTCCCTAATTCCAATGAAAGAAAGTCAAATATTTACAGGCGATTTAGAACAAACCAGCATTGCTTATGCAACTGCAAAATATTCTGGCTATCAAATGTGTCAGGCAATTAATCGTCAGTTTAATATGTCTTCTTTTATTTCTGTAATTCCAAATAGTGTTTATGGGCCAAATGATAATTTTGATTTAAATAGTTCCCATGTCTTGTCTGCTTTAATAAGGCGTATCCATGAAGCAAAAACAAGTAATTTAACATCAGTCCAACTGTGGGGCACTGGTTCGCCAAGAAGAGAGTTTATATATTCTGATGATTTAGTGGAGGCATGTGTCTTATTGCTAAATTCTACCTTCCAATTTCAAAACTTCCCCATTAATATAAGTGAGGGTGTTGATTTTTCTATTAAAGAATTATCAATAATTATAAGTAAAGTAGTTGGATATAGAGGTGAGGTAAGCTGGGATGTTTCTAAGCCAGATGGAGCAATTAAAAAACTATTGGATAATAGTAAAATGAAATCGATTGGTTGGAATGCTTCAACTAATCTTGAGCAAGGCATAAAAAAAGTATATAAATGGTATCTTAACAGTTTGTAAAGAGCTACTGATATTGATTTTTATGCAGGGAGTACTTTGTTTTTTAACTTTTAAATAAGCTTTAATTTGTTGAAATGTAGCAATAGTAACCATTTAATAAATAAAAAATGTATTTTTTAATGTAATTATGGATTTATTATGATTGACGCACTATTTGTTGTACCTGGAAATGCTAAAGGAGTTTATCAAGCCTTGTCTGATGATTACTCGGCAATTGAGACGCCGACTTGGGCTCTTCTTTTGGCTGAATCATGCAGATCAATTGGCTACAATGTAAAAATACTTGACATTACTGCTGAAAAATTATCACATAAAAATGCTGTTGATAGAATTATTGAAATTAATCCTAAATTTATAGTTTTTGTAGTTTATGGCCAAAATGTGAATGCAGGAACCACTAATATGAGTGGTGCAGTTGCATTATCTAGCTTTATTAAATCAAATAAAATTAATTCCCCAATTATTTATATTGGTTCGCATGTTCAAGCTCTGCCTATAGACACCCTTGAAAAGGAGAGTAGCATTGATATTATTTGCACTAATGAAGGTGTTTATTCTTTAAGAAGTTTATTAAATTTAGAAAAAATTAATCCTGTGGCTTTAAGTAAAGTTAAAGGAATTGGCTATAGAGATTTTGATAAAGTAATGCTGACTCCTGCCGAAAAAGTTGTCCCACAAGAAAGACTAGATATTGATCTTCCTGGCTATGCATGGGATTTATTGCCTTTTGAGGAAAAACCATTTGATTTGTATAGATCTCCAATGTGGCATGCAGAATATAATTTTAATCAAAGATCACCCTATGCTGCAATTCAGACGTCATTAGGTTGCCAGTTTAAGTGTGAGTTTTGCATGATCAATATTATTAATAGAGATGATAATGACCCAATAGGAGTTGCAGGAAACTATAATTCAATGAGATATTGGTCGACTGGTTTTATTATTAAGGAGTTTGATAAATTAATAAAAATGGGCGTAAAGACAATCAGAATTGTTGATGAAATGTTTCTTTTAAATCCTAAGTATTATATTCCCCTTTGTGAGCAGCTTTCTGAAAGAAATAAAGACGATAGTTTAAGAATGTGGGCCTACTCTAGAATAGATACAATTCGAAGACCTGGTATATTAAATTTAGTTCGTCAGGCTGGGATTAAGTGGCTAGCTCTTGGAATTGAGAGTGGAGATAAGGCAATCCGCCTCGAAGTGTCAAAAGGAAAGTTTGATGATGTGAATATTTCACAAGTAATTAAGAATGTCCATGATGCTGATATTGAGGTAATGGCAAACTATATTTTTGGCCTTCCAAGCGATACAAAAGAGACCATGAAAAAAACCTTTGATTTAAGTAAGGATTTATGTACAGTAGGGTGGAACACATATGCTGCTATGGCTCTTCCTGGCAGTCAGCTTTATAAGACTGCCATCGAAAAACAATACACACTTCCAGAAGATTATGCAGGCTATTCTTTTCATGCATATAACACTCAACCTTTACCAACTGAATTTTTAACCCCAGAAGAGGTCTTGGAATATAGAGATCAATGTTTTACTGATTATCACCTGTATGAGCCATTTTTAAGAAAAATAGAAAATAAATTTGGAATTGATGCTGTTGAAAATATTAAAATAATGACTAAGGTAAAGCTTAAAAGAAAGATTTTGGGCGATTAGTTATGAATAAAATATACATCCATATAAACTTAATTTCAAAATAATGAATAAACAAGATCTAATCGACTTTGAAAAAAGAGTCAAAAAAGTTTATGAAGCTGGTGAAATAAAAGCTCCAATTCATCTATAATCTTTCAGAAGTTACAAAGTTATTGGCTAATTAAACTGTGGTACTAGTGAAGTAAATTATAAGAATATGGATAATCTAGAATTTTCAAAAAGAGGAAACTCTTTGATTGGTCAGAAAATGTTTTCTATTTTAGATCAAGCAAAGAAGTATGAAAAGGAAGGTAGGGTCATTAAGCATCTAGAGCTTGGTGAGCCAGATCAATATGCTCCAGGAAGAATTATAAATAAAACTGTAATTTCTCTTCTTGGGCATAAACTGGGTTATGCCCCTTCTGGTGGGTTAAGCTCTTTTAGAGAAGGTATTGCTAGGTTTTTTTCAAATTATTATGGTATACATATTGATGAGAAAAATGTCGTTATTAGTCCTGCTAATTTACTTATTTATCAAGTATTGGAGATAACATGTAATGAAAGCGATAAGGTATGTATTTTCACACCTGGTTTTCCAACGTATTTTGCTGCATCCCAATATATTGGACTTGATATTAATGAGATACCATTAGATTGCAGTGATGGTTTTCAATTAGGAATCGAGCATATTGATCAAGCAATAGCTATAAGACCAAAAGTTATAATTGTTAACTCTGGTAATAATCCTACTGGTGCTGTATATACTGAGTCTGCACTTAGATATTTGGTAGAGAAAGCAGCCGAAAAGAATATATGGTTGATTAGTGATGAAACATATGGAATGCTTAGTTTTAAAAAGCCATATTTCAGTTTATCATGCTTAAGCTATAAAAAAATTGTCGTTATATCCTCTTTTTCAAAAGTTTTTTGTGTTGCAGGGTACAGAGTGGGCTATGCAATTGGTGATGTTCATATGGTTCAGAAGATAGTTTTGTCTTCATCGACTCTTTATTCTTGTCTTCCTATATTTGTTCAAGAAGGAGTAGCAGAGGGTTTGGATATATTAGATGAGTTTACTAAGGAGCGTCGTGAGGATTATAGAAAATTGAGCTTGGAGTGTATGGAAATACTTGATGGTGAAAAGCGACTCACTTGTACTGTGCCAGATTCAGGATTTTATTTGTTTATTGATATACGGAAGTTTGAACTTGATGATTTTTCTTTTTGTTCCAGATTACTTGAAGAATATGGTACTGCTGTAACCCCTGGTAGTAGCTTTGGCCAACCTGGATTTATCAGGGCCTGTTTTTGCAAAAATTTCAATCAGGTTAAGGAAGGGCTGACGGATATAGTATTTTTTTCAAAGAGTTTGGGTTAGAGGTATAGATGCGTATAAATATATATATAGGAAACCAATCCGAAAAATTTCCAAATGATGATGTTGTCTATCTTAATTATATATTTTCAAAAAGGAATATTGATGTAATAACCTCTATTGAATTAGAACCAGATTCAATAAATATAATCTTTGATGATTTTTGTGACTATGAACGGTCAAAAAAAATTATTGATTTTAAAAGGAATAACCCTAAGACGGTAATTATTATAGTTTCAACAGAACATATAGTAGAAAAATACTTTGCTCGTACCTTCAATTTTTTTTCCGGTGGAATAAGAGACGCAGCTGTCATCTCATTGCTTAATATATTTTACCGTATTTCCATAAAACACTTCAGTTATCCCACTCTCCGGGATTTAGCTGTTGCTATAGTATATTCTCCAATTTTAATGATTGATTATATGATGAATATAATCAAATTTACAACTCTAAAAAAGATAGGCTTTTATTACAAAAGACCTCGAAGCTTTGGATACAACCTTAAGAGGTATATTGGATTTGAAAAGATGGCTAATTATGCAGACAGTATTTTCATGATGGGTGTCACAGATCCTAATTATATTGCTGAATATAGCAAGCATTACAAGCGATTAAACTTACCTAAAGGCACAGCAGTTATTGGAACATTCTTTCCAGAAATTGATGTAGATGATATAAAGAAGAATATATTTATATGAGAGTGTTCACTAGTGAAAGTATGATCCCTAGGCCTTGTTTCTAAGCATTGAAACACCATTTGCTACTAGATCTGTTACATGTTTGCTTGCTTCCATCTTTATTTCAGTTTTACTTTAGTCTTTTCCACGCCATCAAGTTATTTTCTATCACCATTACCACTTATAATTATCCATACCACTTG